>ERZ1673722.339-NODE-339-length-63988-cov-13.047581_pt1 | contig 63988 bp, 90 predicted proteins | sample MGYA00580222_ERZ1673722 | MGnify/ENA primary metagenome ERZ1673722 (study PRJEB41218, sample SAMN15661750) | gut metagenome | host: Homo sapiens | place: Canada: London | collected 2015-08-20/2019-03-30 | study: EMG produced TPA metagenomics assembly of... | reverse complement strand
CTTAGGCGGTGGGGAAAACCTCGGCCAGCATCTCAGCGACCTCACCGTCCGTGGCGATAGTCACCACGGGGGTCTCGGAACCGTTAATCTTGATGTTGCCGGGAGTGGTGCTGGCTTCGACCTTGGTCGCGCCAGCGGCGACGCCCTCGACCTTGGCGAAGTGCTCCTTGGACATCAGACCGTCGGCCTCAGCAGTGGCCTTCTGGTAGGTGGTGTCCTGAGCGGGAATGCCCAGACCGGTGATGTCCTCCTTGGTGGCAGCCTCAGCGCCAGACACATGACCCTGTGCGTCCACAGTGACCTTGTACAGCCCGCTCTCGTGGGCAGTGTGGGCGGGGTGGGTGTAATTGTTCGCGCCCTCGGCGATGCCGTCCAGCTTGGCCTTATCAGCAGCGGACATAGCACCGGCGGTGCTGGCGGTAGCCACATCCAGCTTGAAGCCGGCGGCAGTCACGCCGAGGCCGTTGGCGTTGGCGGTGTCAATCTTGGCAGAAATCAGGTTCTGGGCGCTGACCTCGATGCCGTTGCCGCCGGTGTAGGCGTCCACCAGCTCATTGACGGGCAGGTAGACGTGGGAGGCGGTGTCATCGGCGCTCTTGCTGTTGATAACAAAGTCGATGTACAGGTCGCCCACCTGAGCACCCTCGTAGGGGGTATCAGCGGTCTCAACGGTCTTGATGTCGGCGCTGTTGACGAGGAAGTCCTTGGGAATGTTAATCTTCTCGCCCACCTGAGCACCGTCCTTGGTCAGATAGTAGGTGGACAGGAAGCCGGCCTCAGCGGTGGCCTGCTTGGCCACGCTGTACTCGGGAATCTGGATGGCCTGAAGCTCCGCTTTAGTGGCGTAATCAGACTTGATCTTGTTCGCCAGTTCCTTCAGGTGGCCGAGCTTGGTGAGCTTGTTGATGTCGTAACTCATGGTAAAATCCTCCTAAAAATGATTTTTGTTTATGTCAGGCATCGTTCTCGCCGGTGCCAAAGACATCAGTAATCATCTCCGTCACTTCCGCATCGGAAGCGACATCGACGGCGGCAGACCCCAGCGGTTCGAGGTCGCCAGCGGTGTTCTTAATCTGGTAGGCGGTAGAAACACCGTCCACCACGACAGACAGCACCTGACCCACATAGGCCAGCGGGCTGGTCTGTGCGTAGGTCTGGGCAGCTTCAAGGGAGCCGTACACAGAGGTCTTGTCCAGCGGGAACCCGTCCTGCCGGGAGAAGGCCATAGGGAACTCCATGAAAGCGAAATCAGACGTAGTGTTGTTGATAGCCATACTTCATTCCCTCCTCTCAGCCCAGCGTGACCTTCAGGGTCGCGGCGTTCTCGTAAGGCACAGCCGGCTCGAACACCCACACGTTGTACGCAACGGCGGTGTAGCCCTCAGCGCCCTCCACGTTGACGGAAGACTGCACGAAGGTCGAGGTAACGTCGGCATTCATTGCAGTCTCGTTGATGACCTTGGTGACACCGGGCTTGCCGGCAATACAAGCGATAGCCACCCGCTGCGCCCCGGCAGGGACGTTGATGGTCAGGGTGCCAGCCGCATACGCCTTGCCGGTGGGGGTCAGGGCGCGGATGGCCGCGCTGTCCAGCGTAGGCTTGGTGGTAGATGCGCCGTAGAACACGTTGCGGAACGGGGTGTAGGCGCTGGTGGTCTTCTCCTTGGTACCAGCAGCGATGCTGACAGCAGGGCTGGAATCGTCGCCGAGGTTGTCATCGGCGGTGACGCCAGCACCGTGAGTGGCGATGGCCTTGTAGCGCAGCGAGGACACGACGTTCTCGCCGCCCTGATCGCCGATGATGAAGCCCGCACCACCGTTGTTGTCGGTGCCGGCATCCAGAGACGCTGCATCGACGCTGGCAATCTGCTCGTTGCCGTCGTTGGTGATACGCTGCACGACCCAGTTGGAGGCAGTGACGCCAGTCTCCGGGCCATACTGGTAGCTGCCGGGGTTCAGGGTGCCGGCGGTGTAGCTGGCCTGAGCCATAGATGTGCCAGCCTCCACCGCCTTCGCACCGCTCAGGTTAAACCCGCTGATGCTGGGCTGTGTAGGCGTACCCGGCTGAAGGCGCTTGCTCAGAATTTCAGTGAGCACACCCAGCACACTCTTACCCTTGGAATTGAGGGTCGCGGTGCCGTCAGCGTTCTTGGTCAGGTTGCCAAACTGGGTGTAGTTGCCAGCCATCGTGATGTTGTCCTGAAGGATGACTTTATCAGCATCCACGTTGCCGGTGATGCTCACCCAGTTCTCGCCGTCGTAGCGATACGTGGACACCTCATAGGTGACTTCATCCACCGTGGTCACGACCACGAACATATCGCCGGCCTTCAGCTCGACAGTTGCGCCGACCCCGCTGAAGTACGCGCTGATGATAGATTCATCGCTGGCGGCAAGGTCGGTCTTAGTGGCAGTGAACACCGCGCCGCCGCCCACGCCATTGAGCGCCTCAGCCAGATCGTCTTCGGTGATGTAGCCTTCCAGACTGACGGTGGTATCGTCGAGCAGCTCGACAGACCCGTCAATCAGAGCGTACACATCGTAGTGACCGGTCTCGGCATTCATCACGAGGTACAGCACGTTGTCTTCTGCCGTCTCAGCGGTCGGAACGGTTTCAGCCTTCTGGAAACGGGCATGACCCGCCTTGGAAATCGCGGCAAGATACTCCGTCTTGATGCGGCTCGCCGTGTCCTTCAGGGCTTTTACGTTTACGACCTTGGTCTCGTCATAAGCCATATTTCGGTTTCCTCCTGTTCTTCAGTTTTACGGTTCGTTGTCCTCGGGCGGGAACACCTCGTCCAGCATTTCCTCCGTGTCGCCGGTGGTCACGATGGCCTCGTCAGGAAGACCGGAGCCTTCATACGAGAGCGTACCATCGGGCGTGGTGGAGAATCCGTCGCCGAGTTTTACGCCGCCCAAGCGGTCCTTAGTTGCTACTGGCAATACATAGGTGCCACCCCCTCCGCTGATGCCGCCGTCGGCAGACAGCAACACCAAGGTCGCAGCCATGCTCGCCGTCGGTACTTGCTGCGTCCAGAACCGCACCGCGCCGTCGAGCACACGGGAAGACGTGCTCATGCCGGCTGCCTTTGCGATGTTCTGAGCGACTTTATGCAACATGACCTGCGGAATCAGACCTTCGACGGCCTCCTCAACGGGGAGGTCCAGATAAAGCTCTCCTTCCACAATGTCTTCTGCATCTTCCAAATCCTCGCTGCTGGCCCAGCCAGTAGCAGGAATCGTGATTTCGACCTCGGCAACGTCGCCACCGCCGCCCAGACTGCCGCCGTGGGCGTTGGGGTCGGTATTGTGGTCAGCAATCATCTGCTGTACCTGCGAGACCGTGGCGATGGCCTCCGGGTCGATTACGGCGGTCACGGCGTCAACATCGCCCACCGCCGCGATGAGGTCGAACGTGGCGAGCTTGCCCACGATGGAACTCGCGGGGCGAATCCATTCCGGCTCATTTTCAAGAGACAGATAGGTGAACGGGACCTCGCCTTCGTCCGGGTCCTCCGCAAAGAGCACGATGTTCGTCAGGTAGAATCCCGTCTCCACATTGTCGCTCTTGATTTGAACCGTGACTTGGCACTCACCGTCCACGGGGTTTGTGACTGCGGCAATCATCGCGTCCATGACGTACCCCGCAGGGCCGGTCATGGTCTTCGGCGTCATACCTTCGGGAATCTGGCCGCTGCCCGCCGCCGCCCTCGTGTACTTCATCGAGCATCTACCCGCGAGAACTTTGCCAATCAGACTTACGCCGGTGAGGGAACCATAGCTCCCGTCTTCAAACTTGGACATAATCGCTCCTCCTTCTTAGTCAATTCTTCTGGACTTGATGTGCGTGTGATAGACAGCCCCTCCTGCGCCATCCTGACGGCCTCTGTGCGCCCTTTTGGGGTCGGGCGGGGTAGATGTCACAGTCGGCGTCTGAATGGCTCCACGCGAGAGCTGGACGGGCATCTGGGCGGTCCTATCAGCACTGTACGGAGGAGGCGCGAACTTTGCCCCCAAAAACCCGCCAAAGTTGACGCCCAGCACATCTGTGCTTTCTCTGTCTTGGCCCACCGGCACGGCAGACACGTCCGTGTCCACGAACCCGCAGCGCAGCAAGGTCAGGTCGTAGCGGTAGGTGCGGTAGGTACGGAGGTAGAGCCGCATACCGACGCCCGCCACCAAAATCCGCTTGATAGCGTAGGCGATAGGCTCAATCAGCTCCTCCCGGTCGGGAGACAGCAGGCTGGTGTCTACATACAAGGCGATCTTGGCCGGAAACACATCTTCCAGCAGCACATCGCTCTGCTCCACATCAAGCAGCATAGCTGCTGCCCGAATCACCGTGTCCGTGTCGCCGCCCGAGAGCTGCGCCATGATTTTCACCTTGATGGCGAGCCGGTAGAATCTATCGTCAGAACTGACCCGCTTAACGCCGAAGTTCGCGCCATAGCGGTCAAGCACAGAGCCACAGGCATAGTCAAGGTCATCCCACAGTCGTACCAGCTCGGCCTGCTCCTCGACAGTTTCGAGGCCCCATGCAAGGATGGAGAACAGCTTGCCAATGTTGGTTTCCAGCGGGAGGCCCAACTGCACGTTGTCGTAGTCTTTTCGGCTGTAGGCGCTGGTCAGCGCGTACAGCATTTTGGAGAGGAACTTATTGCTCATTCGACCACCACCATATCCTCATTCGTGACCGCTTTCTCGCGTGCCGCGATGGTGATATTCTTCCAACTGTAGGTCTCCCCGTCAGGGCTGATTTGCAGGTCGAAGTCTACGACGCCTTGGACCCGGAAAACCTCCGTGGGGAGCGCCACGCAAATGACGTTCTGGCCGATGTTCAGGCCGCCGCGTGTGTCGGAGCCGATGTACTCGGTGAGCCGCTGCTTGATTTGCTCGATGCCGTCCAGCGGGAAGGTGTTGTCGGTCTGAAGGTTGAACACCTTCACCCAGACGTTCACCGGCGCGGGCCGGCTGAAGCTGATGTTCTTAATGTTGCCGGCGGCGTCCACCACCGGCACGGTCACGTTGCCGTATGTCTGGATGCCAGCGCCCTTCCTGCGGTGGATGGCCTTGGCAATCTCCTCGTCCAGCCCGCCGTACACCACCAGCTCGATGGAATGAGGCGGCAGACCGCTGGCGTTGGTCTCGTCGGTGTCGTTCTCCTCACCGGTCACGGCGATGACGGCCTCGACGTTCTCGTAGATCGCGGCGATAATGGCGTCAAGGTTGACGCCACCGGCAAAATCCGTGGAAACGTAATACCGGGCGCGAAACTCATCGTCCGTCTCAGTGTTACGCCCACCCTCGAACGACGCGGCGTTGGACACCGACGTGATGCCTGTCTTTGGATTGGTGATAATGGTAATCGTACCGGCGTCCGTGTTCCCATCTGGACCGGCCACCACAGCGGAGGCTGGGAGCGTGATGCTGCCGTCGAGGATGACGCCGGATTGCAGCGTGATGTACTGTTGCCCCGCAACCGTCTCTGCGAGGTAGCCTTCCGGGACCTCCGTGCCTATCTCACCGGTAAAGGTAAGGTAGCCCACGGCTTTCTGCGCCCCGAGCAGCCGTAGGCCGATTGCCCGTCCGAGGTTGTACAGGCTGTGGCCTACCGCCGTGTCCACGAACCGGCTGTTGTAGACGTCTTCGAGGGTGGAGAACAGGAGGTTGAGCATCCAAGCGTAAATCCGCAGGAAAATACCCAGCGGAGAGCGCACGGTCAGGTTGGCTTTGGAGCCGAACAGCTCACGCGCTTTGTATTCGAGCGCGTCCAGCAACTCTGCGTAGGTGGGGCGTCTGAAACCGGCGTCAGTCAGGCCCCAGTCTGTGGTTTTCGCCATTATGCTGTCACCTCCAATGTGATGGTCTCTTTATTGACGAGCGTCGCGGTGAAGGCCACCGAGACGCTCCTGCCGTCATAGGAGACGGTCATCGAATCAATGCGGGAAACGTCCGGCTCCTGAAAGATAGCCTCCCGCATGATTTCCTTGATTTCTTCCTCGTCCACGTCGTTCTGGTTGACGCCAAGAATCCGTTCATAATCGGTGCCGTGGACAGCATCGGTGAAAAACTCGGCCTTCCACGTCAGCAGGGCGTGTCGGACATTCTGGACCGTAGTGTCGCGGTCAAAAATCTTCGTGAAATGCCCCTCATCGTCCAGCACCAAGTCACGGGTCTCAGGGTCAATCAGCAGGGTCATATTTTCCATGCGCCGCCACCTCCTATACAGGCTGCCCGGTCATGCCGCCGGAATCGCCGGGATGGGTGTGGTGCGCCCCGCTGACACGCTCCTCGGCCACGATGTCCTTCGAGGCCGTGATTTGGCCTTCCACGTGGACGTCGCCCTTGATTTGCACCCCGCCCTTCGTGACCGCGACGTAGACGCCGCCGTCATCCGTTGCGAGGACAAGGGCTTCGCTGGGGAGGCCCTGCACCGTGTAGCCGCCCGCCACAATGCCACCAATGAACACGGCGTCGGTAGTGGCGTGATTGCGTTCGGTCAGCGGCTGGGCCTCCTTCGCGCCGCTCACAGTGCTGTCCATGTCGTGGTCGAGGTACACCACCACGCCGACATCGCCCACCTTAATCCACGGGCGAATGATGAAACCGCCGCTGCGGGTGCAAGCGACGGGGATGCTCAGGATAGGAGGCTGGCTCTCATATTTGCCATTCTGCAAGTGCTTGGACAGGGGCTGTACGTCAACCGTCATTTTAGCGGGGTCGAACGCCGTGACTGACACAACCGCCGCCACGCAGATGGATTCAGCCAACCGCCGGTCGTGGATTTGCTGGTAGTTATAGGGCTTTACATTCGGCATCGGCTCACCTCCTTAGTACGGCCTCAGCTCCATCGAGGTCTCCCAGTCGCTTGTCCTGCCGCCGCTGTGCTTGCCTTCCACGACAATGAAGCGGCCATTCAGGTCAGCCGACTGAATTTTGATGACCTCTGCGGTAGCCACACGATAGTTGAGCAGACAGGAGCGGGAGATGGTGTCCTCGTCCCGGTCCTCGCCTGTGGTCTGAGAGTTCAGGTCGGTCTCCACCGGAATCTGCACCTTCTCCTCATCGGCCCGAAGCAGTCCGTTGGCCGGTGTGAGCGTCAGGCCGTTGTCGATACCGTCATCGGCCTTGGTGATGTAGATTTGCCCTGTGGTCCGTATGATAAAGCGGCTCTTGCACTCATTCACCACGATCTCCGTCAGCACCTGCTTCAGATTGCCCCGGCAGACCCGCCCGCGCGGGTAACTCACGTCGGTAGTCAGCTCACATTTCGAGACCTCAACGCCGAAGATGTTCAGCAGGTCTTTCACGATGGCTGACGCCTTGGAGTTCTGCACGTAGGTCTTGTTGATGAGCTTGCCAAGAATCTCGTCGGCGCAGGGCTGGACGGTCAGTGTGGAGGTCCAGTCCGTGTTGGACTGCTTGTGTTTCAAGCCGACCACTTTTCCAATTAAAATGCAGCCAACATCGCCCTCGTACCCGGCGTTCAGGATAACCGGGTCGTTCTTCTTGATGTTGGCGCGGGTATTTGCGGATAGGTTCGTCACCGTCACCGTCGCCACCGGCGGCTCATCGCTGTCATCAAACGGGATGCTAAACTTGAAGTCCAGCTCGCCGAGCGTGTACTTCTTGTTCCCGATGACCAGCGTAGCTTCCCGAATCCAAAACGCCATCTTACTCCACCTTCCTTTCGTAGAGGTAGAGCTTGACTTCCTTGCCGAAGTTCTCAGGCGTCACCTCGGAGATTGCCTCACCCGTGATGCAGACGGGGATGATGACCGGCAGCGGAAACCGCTCGTCTTCCACGACGTTGAACAACGCCCTGCCATACCGGATGATTTCTCCGAACACAAGCACGTCACCGTTGAGGTCAAGAAGGTCAACGGTGAAGAACTTCCCGACCTCGTTGTACTTGACGGTGAACGTGTACGTCTTATCCGTCAGCTTGATGGAGAAAGAGTACGGCACCTTCGACACGTCAATGTCGATGTACTCAACGTCTTCGTTCAGGTCAATCAGTTGCAGCGCCATACTCTATCACCTCCTGTCAAACTGCCAGACCGTCGTAGCTGCCCGTGCTCCGCGTCAGCGGGGCAGAGCTGCTCGGCGTATCGTATGCCTCCCTGTAACGCTCCGCACTGGCAGAGCTGACCGATTGCAGGGAGGCGGTGGTCATTCCCATGCTTGCGGTTTTCGCCAGCTGCTGGTTGTCCGTCTTGCCGGCGTCCTGACTGGACATCAGGACTTCGGAATCCATCGGGACGAACTCAGACGAAACGAGCCGCACCTGCTTCAGCGTGGCTGAGAAGGACGCGCCGTTCCGGTTTTTGTAGCTGCGGTCAAACTTCAGACTGGTGAACACGAGGTTCGTCATGCGGGTCACGCCGGTGTACGTGATGATGTCACGGGATTCCCGCATGGCCTTCAGCGCGTTGATGGCGCTGTCCCCGCCCACGATGGTGCCTGAAATCGTAAGCTGGCCCGCAGCGTTGTTCACGTGGTCGTTGATGTCAGCCCCGTCCTCCACCGGGTTGGAGGTCACAGAGCTGCTGTAGCTCTCGCTCTCTTTCTCGACCACGCCGTTTTCAAAAGGCACGAAACGGACCGTCCCGCCCTTTCGCCCGGTGAGCGTATAAGCCATTTCGACACCTCCAATCAGAAGGAATACTGGTTCTTCAGGGACATCTGCTGCAACTCCTCCTCACGGAACTCGTCATACAGCTCGCGGACAGTATCTCGCAGGGAATCGCGCATATTGTCCACGGTCTCCTCGGAGACCTCACCATACACGTTGACCGTGATTTGCGGAGAGAACGGCGTCACAGGGGAACCGCTGTCCGTGGGGAAGTCCGGGTCGCCGGTGTCGATGTCAACCGGCTGCGGCCTGTCGCCAGAGCCACCCTCGTCGCCCGCAGGAGCGGGCTGCTCGGGACCGGTAACTTGGGTGACGCCCGCGCCGCTGGACAGCAGCCGCAGCAGCTCCGGGCTTACCATGACAATCTGAGAGACCTGCCCGGTCACAGAGGCCGGGTCGAAGCCGCTGACCACGGGGTTGACGCCGTAAGTGACATCCTCTACCGCCGGCGCGTTTACGGACGGCAGGTTGAACTCGGTGGGGATAGCGCCCTCGATGTCCTTTCGGACGCCGCCCATTGTCTTCTCGAAACCTTCACCCACGCCAAGAGCCATGTTCGTACCAACTTGGTCGGAGAACACTTTCGACGGGGAGTTGATGCCCAGCAAGCCCTTCACGCCGTTGACGATGCCGCTGAAGAAGCCTGTCACCTTGTCGGTAATCCAGCCAATCATGGACGAAATACCGCTCCAAATGCCCTCGACAATGCTTTTGCCGATGTTGATGATGCCACCCATGAGCGCCCCGATGCCGCTCACGATTGCCGAGATGATTTGCGGCAACTGCGCTACGAGCTGCGGGATTGCTTGAATGATACCACTTGCGAGCTGAAGCAGTAGCTGCATACCGGTTTCAAGAATCATCGGCATATTCGCCACCAGCGTGTCAGCAATCGACGTGATGATGGCCGGTAGCTGTTCCAGCAGAGACGGAATAGCCTGAACAATGCCCATCGCCAAGTTCGTCAGGATCTGGATGCCCTGCTCCAAGATGAGCGGCATATTCTCCGTGAAGAACGTGATGAGCGATTCGATGATGACCGGGAGCTGTTCGAGCAGCAGCGGCACCGTGTCTACGATGCCTTGCACGAGGTTCATAATGATGGTCGCGCCCTGTTCTAAGATGAGCGGTAGGCTCTCTGTCAGAGCTGCGATGATGCCGTCGATGATGAGGGGCAGCTGCTCGATGAGCTGCGGCAGGGCGGTCATAATGCCCTCTGCCAGCCCGCTCAGGAGCTGCATACCCGCATCAATCAGCATCGGGATGTTGTCGATGAGCGAAGTCGCCACCGACACAATGGCGTTCACGAACTCCGGTATGAGCGTCGGGAGCATCTGGCCTACCGACGTAATCAGCGTGTTGACCAACTGGATGGCCGCGTCTGCAATCACCGGCACGTTCTCGACGAGGGTCTGCGCTATCATCAGCACAGCGTCTACAGCCACCGGAGCCAACTCGGGCAGCAGCCCGATGATAGAACTCAGCACCTCATCAAAGATGCCCGCCACCGCTTCGAGAATGGGCGGCAGCAGCCCGCTGATGGCTGGGATTGCCTGTCCCAGCGCCTCCGGCAGCGCGGACGCGAGGTTTTCAACAATCGGGGTGACGTTCTTCACCACGTTGCTGAAGTTCTTCGTGACGTCGTTCACCAGCTTGCCAATGTCAGCGTTCTCGTTGCCGAGGCCGGCGAACAGGTTTTGCATGGCCGCTTTGGTGCTGGCCCACGAGCCGCTGATGGTCTCAGCGGCCTCCTTCGCCGTGGTGCCGGTAATGCCCATCTCCGTCTGGATGACGTGGATGGCCTCGGTCACGTCGGCAAAGGAGTTGATGTCGAACGTAGTACCGGCGAGCTTGCCGGCGTCTGCCAGCAGCCGCTCCATCTCGGTCTTCGTACCACCGTAGCCGAGCTTCAGGTTGTCCAGCATATCGTAGTTCTGCTTGGCAAAGCCCTGATAGGCGTTCTGGATGGTCCCGAGGTCGGTGCCCATCTTGTTCGCGTTATCGGCCATGTCCGTGATGGCCTGATTTGCCACGTCAGCGGCGAGGTTTGTATCACCGCCGAGGGAGTTAATCAGGCTCGCGGAAAAGCTGGTCACGAGGTTCATGTACTCGTTGCCAGACATACCGGCTGTCTGGAAGGCGTTGGCTGCGTACTGCTGCACCTTCCCAGATGCGTCCTTGAACAGCGTATCGACACCGCCGACAAGCTGCTCATATTCGGCGTAGGCCGACACAACGGCCTTGCCAATAGCAACAGCGCCGGCGGCAGCAGCGGCGGTCACTGCGCCGATTGCTGCCCCAGCGCCTTTCAGAATTCCACCAAACTTACTGAGTTTTCCACCGGAATCGTCTGCCGCGTCTCCAAGTTCGGAGACGTTGCGGCGGGCCTCTCCTGCGGCGTCCCCCAGCTCGCCGGTAGCGTTCTCGGCTTGCTGGGCGCTGCGGGCCATTTCGATGAAACGGCTTTTCGCGTTCTGGATGGCGTTGCCCAGCCCATTCTTGATGGTCGAGATTGGGTGGGCGAACTTGTTTCCAATTTCCGATGCGCTGGACGCTACGCTGCTGACAAACCCCTTGGCCTGTCCTGTGACGTAGCTGAACGCCCCGCCTACGCCGGAGCGTAGGGAGGACGAGAAGCTGTTACCGCTGTCGATGCCGTCAAGGAACGAACTGCGGAAGGCCGAACCGACAGACCGGGCTTGCGTCTGAACGCCGCCAAGACTGCTCGTTACATTACGGATGTTCGATTCAGCCTGAGAGGTGTCTGCGTCAATGTTGATTCTGCTGCCGCCCAGACTTCCGAGGCTACTGGTGACGTTTCGTATATTCGCCTCTGCCTGAGAGGTGTTGGCCTCCACATTGATGCTATAAGTCAGACTGCGGGCCTCATCCACGGTTCATCCCTCCCTTCAGTCTTTTTTGTTCCACTCGTTCTGCCAGAGGATGCGGGCCTGTTCAGCCTCTGCGAAGTCGAACAGGTCCATAGCCTTCAGCTCTGAGTAGCTGATGCCGCTCATGCAGAAGACCATCCTCCACAGACGCTCATTGTTACGCGCACGGCGCTCTGCGGTCTTAGGATTTATTTCGCTCCGCAAGAAAGTTCTCGATCTCGCGCACCAATTCGCTCGGTGTAGCGAGGTCATCCTGCTCGTCGAAGTATTTCAAGCCGCCTTTGGCTACCTCAGCCGGTGCGGTGACGCAGCCCTTGATAAGAGCGTCCACGTACTTCGCGGTGTTCTTTCTGCCGTTGGCTGGGTTGATGTACAGGTCTGTCAGGTTGGAGTACCAAGAGTAGGTCACGCTCTGAAGCTGATAATCAGTGCCACCCACGGTTACGGTTTTTGTACGGGCCATAGGTCGTGTCCTCCTTCTCGCGCACGTGCGCGCGTATAATTTGCGCGAATTAGGCGAATTAGGGACGTGTGTTTTCCTCTAATTCCTCTAATCCCTCTATTTTTAGGTGTATTTAGTTATCAATGTTCCAATGTTCCATTTGATAGAGAAAACATGAAAAAAGTGAGTAATATCAAGGGTTTTCGCGTTTTTGCAAGTGGAACATTGGGTGGAACATTGACGGAACAACGGAACATTCGAGGTGGAACATTGGGTGGAACATTGCTCGACTTTGCGCCCTGACTTTCGACTTTCGTGTCTAAATCACGACTTTAATTCAAATGTTCCAGTCAATGTTCCACCTGTGTTCCGGTTGGGCTGGGGTCAATACAGGCCCCATTCCGCGAAAGCCTCGAAGCCTCCCACGGACTGAATGTACTGGCGGGCGATCTCCACGATTTCCTCGTAGGGCTTTCCGTCGATGGCGTCATCGCCGATGGCGCAGCACAGCTCGACAGGCTCGCCGGTCTCCTGCGCCTTCAGGAAGGCGTAGATGTTGACGGACACGTCCGCTTTGGACAGGTCCTTTCCGTGCAGCCCGCCGCCGGTGACGGAATCGGCCATGTCAGAGCCGAGCTTGCGGTTGGTCGCGCCGGTGTCCACGTCGGTGCCGCCGGTCCAATCGCCCAGCGGATTGATTTCCGCTGTCGGGTACAGCTTCTCGATGTCAGCCTTCGCCGCGTTGCTCTGGCAGATGATGAGCCGGTCATCGTCGAGGATGTACTTGCCGTCGAACGGATGGGCGGCGTAGATGTCGCGGGCAATCGCCGCGAGCGTCTTCTGCTCGTCCGTGAGCGGGACACCCTTGAAGATGCCGTTGTCGCCGCAGCGGAACCCTTCGCTCTGGTTGTTTGCGAGGTGGGTGTCCTGTGGCACGATGGTCAGGTCAATCTGGATGAGACCTGCGATGCGCCGGATGGCGTTGTGGATGGCTCTGACTGCCTCCGGCATGAGCAGCGGAGCAGAGGTCTCAACAATGACGTGACACACGCCATGCCCGATGAGGACCTCCACCGCGATCTTCGGGTCAGGCTGGACCTGATAGGCCAAATCCACAATCGCGCCGGCAATGCGGTCAGCGATTTTGTCCGGGTGGGACGGGTTTACTTTCTCAATCATGAATAGCCTCCTAACTGCCCAGCTCAGTTACTGAGCATGATGTCAGGAATCAGGAAGATGATGGTCACATCTGCCGCTTCCTTCGCTCTCGCCCTGTCGGGCAGCTTGGACACCATGACGTTTTGCGCGAAGAACATAGAACCGCTGTCGTTGGCATCCGTGATGGCGAGGTTTGCCATCACATTGCGTTCCGCGCACTGTTCGAGGAAGGCTACATCGGGAGAATCCTGCTGAAGCGTGATGGTCAGCTTGCCGGCCTTGTTCGCGTTCAGGATGTAGGTGCTGTCGCCCTTCACACCCTTCTTCAGCGTGACGTTATCCTCGTCGCGGGCGAGGGTAAACATACTGTCACCGAACATACGGAGCTGCCGGTTGTTGTAGGTGATATTCACCTTCATGGGGTCATAAGTCTGCAACATGGTTTCTCACTCCTTCCTTACAGCGACACACGCAGGACGCCTTTGGTTTTTACCTGATGCACAGCGCCGGACAGCAGAGCCTCCCAAGTGATGTCAGGCATCACACGGTTGCGGCGCTGCTCATCGGTGCTGTCCGCGTACTTCGGGATATTGATGGTGAACACGCCGGCGCGGGTCTCCGCGTCTCTGGCGATGATGTTGTGGTCTTCGTCCGCAGCTTCGGCAAGAGCCTGAGCGGGGGCGGTGGCGATAAGGCCGAACCCGTCATCACCGTAGTTGATGTTGGCGTTTTCCAGCAGCATATCATAGAGCAGATCGCGCATCCGCTTTGCAATCCAGTCCGCGCCGAGCACGATGTCGATGAACTCACCATCGAGGCAGGTGCCGTCCTTAACGTACTGCCGCTTGTACTCCTCCGTCAGATAGTTGACATGGTTTTCCAGCAGCGCATCGCGCTCGCCCTCGGTCAGCTTGGGCAGGGAGATGAGCTTCTCGCCCTCGCTGGTGTCGGCGTTGCCGTCCTGCGGACGCTTGAACTTCCACGTCACGGACTTCGGGTAGAACGGGCCGACGTTGCCGGTGTAGGAGGCGTCAGGCTCCTCACTCAGATACTGCTCATCGGTGTAGATGACAGCAGCACGGGAGGTCACGCTGGCGAACTTCTTGTTGCTGGTCTGGCCCATGTAGAACTTTCGGTGGTCCTCGACGCCAGCGCCCAGCTCCGCTTCGGACGGCTCGCTGGCCTCCGCGAACTTGGCAAGGGCGATGACATACTCATCTTCGTCCCGGTCAGTCAGCAGGTAGTACCAATCGTTGTCCACGTCGGACTGGAACTGCTTGATGGCGTTGATGAGGTTATCAGCGGCACTCACCATGTCCGTGCCATTCACGAACTCGGCAGCCGCCTCGACCACCACAGGGGCGCTCAGAAGCTCATCCTCGAAGACGTCCACCATCTCGGGAATGGTGTCAGCCTCGCCGCCCTCAGTGGCTGTGTAGCGCACCACAGCGCCCTCAACGGCAGCTGTGTAGGTCTTGCCGCCCTTGGTAAAGCTGGTGTCGGCGAACAGAGCTGCAAGTTGCTCTGCGGTTGTGACAGCATCAGTAGTCGTGATTTCGACAACTGCCTTGTCATCCCCGCCAATCCGCGCCCACAGGGTCTTGCTGGCCTCGATGGATGGCGCACCAGCGAACGTCACGGCAAAGGAGGCCGTGGTCGCAGGAGACGCGCTGGGCGGGGCAAAGCTCACAATCTTGAACTTGTCCAAAAGGGTTTCCGCAAGGGTGGTCTTGCCCTGATTGAACAGGGTGGTCGCCTTGCGAACGATTTTTGCATTGGGGCAGGGGCCGTCAGGCCCGTAGACAGCCTCAACGCTCGCTACGTCGCGATACGTATCAACCGGGTACTCGCCGGTGGTAGACACGAGCAGGATGTCGAGGCTTTCCTTCTCGGTGGGCAGCGCGTCCCGCTGCACCACGACGATTACGTCTTTTGCCATAAGGCGTTCCTCCTTCTTAGGTTTTGATGTCTCCCGGGGTGGCTCCCGGACGCAGCACAGTGGTGGTCGGCACTTCGTCAGTCCGCACATAGGAAATGCGAATGTCGAACCCGTAGCGGCGAACGGAATCCTCCACGAGAAAACTGGTGCGATTTGTGACAGCGCCCACGTTGCTGATAACGATGTCCCCGTGTTCGGTCGAGAGACTGCGCCCGTTCAGCAGGAAAAAGCCATGGGCTTTCTCACACAGCGACAGCGCCTCGTCTTCTCCGAAGACGTACCCGTCATCAGTTTCACGGTTCATACTGCAAAAGGTGAAGGACAGCGTGGCCGATACCGGCTCAGAACGAACCAGCTTGAACTCCTCGCCTTCGCTCACCACCTCACGCAGTCCGAACCAATGGTCGGAAATGCGCGGAGCCAAAACGCTGTAGTAGCAGTACGGGAACTCCGGCATATCAGCGATCTGCTCGGAGAGATTGACCGGATGCCCGAGGTGGGCTTCCAGCCCTGCCACAATCACGTTCCGCGCCTGTTCAAAAGTCATGCCTTCTTCACCCCCTCCACAAGATAGCGGTGCATCGGGTGGATGGAGTTGTGGGATAGCTCTTGCTTGACGGTGTACTGCTGACCGTCGTATGTGTCGAGGATGATTTGTCCCGGCTCAATGTCCACGGGGTCATCCGTATAGAGTTTCTGAGAGTTCTGCGTGTACGACCCTTCCGGTAGCTGCTTCCAGTCCAAATTAGACAGCGGCATCACCACGCCCCAGAAAGACGTGACCGTCTCATCAACTGGTTTTGACTGTCCTCCGGGGCCGCGCACGTAGGTGCGCTTTATTACCGTCAGAATGTGCAGCAGCGCCTTCGGAAGTCTCGGAGTGTTGTAGAACATAGGTCATTCCTCCACTTTGTAGGCGATGCGATCCCGGATGTGCGTACCGGTTTCATACAGCGTGGTGTGCTGCGTCTTCTTGGAAAAGTTGGACGGCGGCTTGACCCGGTTATCGTCGATGAAGTTCTGCACCATCTGCGCTGCCTGAGCGCCGATGGCGTTTGCAGCGGCTGTCGCAGACGCCCTCCCATCAATCACCTTGTTCACCTGTTCGGAGACAAGGGAACCGAGCTTCTCCCGGTCAGCGTCAAAGCTGGCGCGGAGGAAAGAGCGTTCCGGCATCTTTTCAGTGCCGTACTCATGGATTTGAGCGACCTTCAGGACTTCGGAATCCACTTCGCCAACGATGCCGACCACAATCTTCTTGCTGGACATTTCCTCGCAGGCGGATTTCAACCGTAGGAAGTCCGAGAGGATGGCATCAATATTCGGCATATCAATACCTCCTGTACAGGTTGATGAGCTGTTTCCACGATTCCGGGATGGACTTGTCGAAGTTCCAAGTCACGTCCGAGATGGAGAACGAAGACAGGCCCTGAGAGCCGTTCTGCAAGTTGGTGTAGATTTGCGACACCATATCCCATAGCAGCCCTTCAAGGTCCGAAGGTAAGGTCTGAGGGTCATCAGCTGTAGCATCTTTCGGCAGGACATAACCAGCCGTGTAGCTAACCTCGATGACCCTCGTGGGCGCTACGATGTCGTAGGCCAGACCCCTTCGATACCCGGCCTTTAGCCATCCCTTGTCTCGGTAGATGACCCCGATTTCTCCGGTCTGAGCGTAGTCATAGGTTTCCGGGTCAACAATCTTGCCCTCCTGCTTGACGTACTCGACGCTGATGATGGGGTACTCCAACAAGACGAGTTCCTGCTGGCCGTCTGCGTCATACCACTGGTGGTACGAGTGTCGGCCTAAATGCCTGCCGATTTGCCGCTCGATCCACGATGAAGCTCTGTTAATCAGCAGCGTGATAATCTCATCCGTTCTCTCGTCTTCGATGTCTGCAAGACCCAGCATCAGCTTCATCCGGTCGAGGGTCGTTAATGCGTTATCTGCAAGCATATAGACCTCCTATGCGGACAGGCGGCGATTACTTCTCGCCGCCTGTTTCCGTCTTCTTATTCACTTCCGGTTTCTTGACCTCCGGCGCGGGAGCCGCAGCCGGGGTCTTTGTGGCGCTGGGACCGGCAGCCTTGTTGCTGGTCGGACCCACAGGCTTATAAATCCTCGGCATGGTACGGCCCTCCTTACACGGGCTGGACGTGCTTGTCGCCCAGCACAACGGCCAGCGTGGTGCTGGTAGCAGCAGCGCCGGACGCGGTGATTTTCACGTAGTTCTTCAGACCGAGCAGGTCGATGTCGATATTCACGACGTCGCCCACTTCCAGCTCCTCGGTGGTGAAGGTGCCGCCTTCGGTCTGCTTCTCGGGGAAGACCAGCTTGTCTGTGACGGCCTCGTAGGAGCTGTTATCATCACTGTGAGTGATGGTCAGGGTCAGCGCGCCAGCAGTGCCGATGACCGCGCCGATGACACCGGACAGAAACCCGGTCCTGTCGAGGGCTGCGCCGGAAGTATAGGGCTGAACCTTGACGTTCTGAATCAGTTCTCTTTTCATCTTAGGCTACCTCCTGTTTTGATTAGACAGGAACAGCGACCTTGGTCGCCACAGCGAAGCTCTCGTCGTGACGGAGGCCGGTGTCCACGTTGTTGATGGCACGAATCAGGGTCTGGTCGTTCTCAAAAGCAGAGACCAGATTGCCAGCATCATCAGTCCACGCACCCTCGCGGCTGGTCTCGATTTCGAGAGCGCCCTGCTCGCCGATCACGAGGTCATTCCAGTTGCCAAAGATGATGGAGGTCTTGCCGCTGGCAGTTTCCAGCAGGTTAGTGGTGCGGTAGGGGTAGCCCGCCAGAGTGCCGTTCTCGTTCATCTCCTGAGCGAAGATGAAGCCGCCCACGTTATCGCGCAGGGACTTGAAGAACTGCTCCACGCTGGTGTTGAACACGAAGCCCAGACCGTCAGCGTAGACGTTGTTCTTCAGGACGGAGGCGATGAGGTAGTTGGGGAAAGCGGCGGTCAGGACGCCAGCAGAGCTGGCATACAGCTCATCCAGCGCGGTGACGTCGATGTTCTGAACGCCCTTGTTCTTGGTGATACCCAGAGGCTGGAACTCGCCACCAGTGCCGTTCAGAGCACCCCAGTCAACGCCCAGAGCCATCTGCTTGGTCACGTCCTGACCGACGATGACGTCATTATCAAAGTTGGTGGAGCGCAGCAGGTCGTTGCTCATGGGGATGAGAGCGGTCAGCTTCTTCGCGGACAGCTTCAGGTTGCCGAACTTGGGAGCACTCTTGGGAATGGCGCGGTTCTCACCGGTGAACATGGCGCGGGAGCCGGTCTTGATTTTGGGGATGTTCAGGTTGCCGTTCGCCATACCGAGCCTACGAGCACCAAGGCTGTAGATGACAGTCGCGGGGTACAGCAGCTCGATAATCTCGTTGGCATACACCTCGGGGACCAGATAGCCGCCGTCGGTGGGAGAGGTCACGGACAGAGCCTTGAACTCACGGGCCATCTCTGCATCGCCAAACTTGCGCTCGGCGGTGAAGGCAGCGCGGTCAATGTCGCCACCGGAAGCATGGATGCACTTCACAGCGCGACCAAACATACCGTAAGCAGCCTTGCGGCGCTCGGGGGCAGACATGGATGCGATGCGGGCCTTGAAGCCGCTGCCGCCGTTGCCGTCACGGGATGCGCCGGTGGACAGGAACAGGCTGGCGTACTTGCGCTGGGGCGCAGCCTTGGGAGCACCAGAAGCGGAAGGACCGGTAGCGCTCTTGCCTTCGCCAGCAGCGCCGCCGCTCTTACCGTCGCCACGGCGGGTGCCGCAACCAGCCTTGCCCTCATCGCCAGTAGCCAGCACACCAGACAGGGCCTCCATAATCTTGCCGATGAGTTCGTCACCGTCAAGGCCCTTGCCTTCGGCGTCACCTTCGCCCTCGCCCTCACCGGCGGGAGCGCCTTCACCTTCGCCCTTGCCCTCGCCGTCACCAGCGGGAGCGCCTTCGCCCTCACCGGCGTTCATCTCTTCCAGCACAGCGGAGAGTTCGGCAAGGATGTCATCGGCGGTGATGTCGTTCACGTTTTTGCCAGCCTCTGCAAACTTGGCGGTCAGGTTAGAGAACACCTTTGCAATCAGCTTGGCGAGCTGTTCTTGGGTCAGTTTCATAATTCGTTTACCTCCTGATAGTTTTAGGGGACAATCTCAAAAATGATGTCGGACGGTTTGGCCTTCTTGGAAGCCTGTTTCGGCTTCTTCGGAGGCTGGGGGTTTTTCGGGGGTTGCGGATCGCCGCCCTCACCTTCGTCATCAAGGTGGGCGGCGGGTTCCAACAGCGGACCGAGAATATCCACAAGCTCGCGGACAACTGCAATGAAGGGCTTCAGCGCATTGAGCCGAGAGCGGGTAATCTTACCAGCTTTTGCCTCAATCCGCAGCTCCTCTGCAAGCGACTTGACCTCATCAATTTTGGCTTGGTCATTCATCGCCCATGTGACGATGGAGACCTCCCACAGCTTGATCTCCTTCAAGTGCCGGATGCCGTTCTCCTCATCATAGTCAGCAGTGATCGCGTCATATCCAATCGAGAGTTCGTTCAAGACGCCATCTTTGAGCAGCGTCTTGATGTCCCGCCCTCTCTGCGTGTCGCTGATTTTGCCCCGGATATAGAGACCTTTTTCATCTTCACGCAGTTCGAGCGGTTTGCCGATTGGCAGGTCGCAGTCATTGTGCTGCGATAAAATCTTGATGCGGTCAAAATCCTCCCTGATGGTTTTGGAGAACGCGCCTCGTTCGATTACGTCCCTGCCGCTATCGACATTGCCGAAAACGGCGGCGTAGCCTGAGAATTCTCCGCTTTCCTCGTTCGCGTCCTCCAACTGGAACACAAACGATTTGTACTCGTGTGTCGGGTTGTCCGACTTCTGACCATGAGCAGAAGTCCGTCTACCCATTCGTGCCATACGGATTTACCTCCTTTCCTCAGAGTTTAGGGCTTATCTTAAAAACCGCCGTAGGTGAGATAACACCGGCAGTTAATAAGCTGTTCCGCACGTCCGTCTTCCGGGTCACGCGGGAAACGCAGACCGTTGGAGAACCGCTGGTCGATGCCGACGGTTTCGCCGTCCATATCAACATGGTCGGGACGCGGGTTTTTCTGCGGCCTATGGTGCCACGTCTTTGTGGCGGCACCGGCAGCCTTCATCATATCGAACTGGCCTGTGGAGAGGGCCGTCGAGGTTTCCTGCCGAGCAATGAGCTTGGCACGAGATTCCGTGCTGCCCATCTCAGACTGGATTTCCTTCTTCAGCTCGATCTGGCTCTTGCCCTCCGAGATACCGCGCGAGATGATGCGGGCGATATTGTCTCTTGTGGTCTGCTCGATGCCAACCACACGCTTGCCGCCATTTACCTTGGCGGCAGACACGAACTCAGGCCGTTGGATTTCCACGAAGCCGTAGGCATCCCCAGCCACCGTCGCGCCGTCCTCATAGGCTGCTTTCCAGCAGGGCGTGAGTAGCTGAATCAGCTTTCTGGCCTCGTCTGTCCAGTTGAGCAAGCCGGATGCAATCGCGTCCGTGAGTTTTAGCTGGTCCTCCTCGGAGAGCATCGCCCACAGCTCAGGGCTGAACGTGCCATCCGGCAGCAGATACTCCTGTAACGGGAAGAACAGCGGGTCATCGCCGTCGGCTTTGGCCGTGAGGCCAAGAGCCTTCGTGACCGCCGCCCGCTGGTCGGAGAAATGCTTGTTGACTGCGGTCAAAAAGCGCCGCTCATTTTTCAGAGCGGCTTGGTCTTCTTTCCGCAGCATCGCGGAGATGTTTACCCGCCGGCGAGACTTAATGCCTTTCGCATCAGGCATATCCACCGGCTGGATGATGTCCTCTTGGAACATGGCCTGCGTGACCGCAGCGGGGTCATCGCTCTCTGTCAGGAACAGGTCGTTTATGGAGACCTTGAACACATCACCGCCCTTGGTGTCGGGCAGGTCAAGCAGCTCGCGGGCTTCATTCTTTGTAATCAGCCCCGCATTGTAGGCGTCCAGCGCTTTGGCCTTATTGAAGTCTTGGTCATAGGGGACTACCGGGTCAAAGCGCCACACCAGCCCGTCCCCGAACATCGGGAGGAGCTGCTTGTTGATGGCCTCCTCACGTGCCTGAATTCGCGGTGTGAGCACGTTCTTGGCGTAGATGTACTGGGCTGCGTCTGCGGTGGCGCGGTTGCTGTTTTCGGTGATGCCCATAATTTCACGGGGGACACCGAAGTGTTCCAGCACCGCGTCACGCATAGCGATTCGGCTTTCCGTGAAGCCAAGCTCTCTGGTGTCGCTCGACCCGAACGCCTTGACATCGACGTTCCCCGTGAGAGCTGCGGCCTTGTGGCTGTTCTCAACGCCACGGTGCTTCTGATTCCACCGGGCCATGAAAGCATCGCTCTGGTCCTTGTCGGCATCCGGCATCAGGAACACAAGGGACGGCTCGGCATCGTTATAGAAGAACCGCTTTTGGAACTTCGCGGCGTACTCATCAATCTCCACCTCGTCCGCGATGCTCTCCGCGACGCCGAGGCCGCGGAGGAATGGGTCAAGCGGATTGAGCTGCTTCATCACGAACATATCGTCCACCGGCACGTCCATTGTCAGGCCAGAGGGGGATAGAATCTGGTACGTCGGACTTCCGAGGTATGGGGTCATCTTCACCCAGTACGGCGGCACAGGCCATAGCTCCACGGGCCGGCCATCGTTATCCCGCTCGATGAGCAAGAAGCTCTCGCCCACCAGCAGAAGGTAGATTTCGTGCAGCCGCCAGATGGCCGAACCGGTCATCTCATAAAGCGGGTTCGGCTGGTCCATGAACCGGAGGAAGGGGTGGCTGGTGATTTCCGTCTCCGTGCCATCCGGCTCAACGCGCAGTAATTTGCCCCCGATGTTTGCAGTGTCGCTGGCAATCCTGTCCACGACGGCAAGCCGGGGGCTTTTCGAGAACATATTCAGCCATTCGGCTGTGTTCAAAGTTGGGGGTCTGCTCCAACGTGAGACGAAGCTGCCGGCCTTGTCCGTGTACTGCTCACGGACCCGGCGCTTTCCGATCTCAATGTTAAAAATCCTCATCTTGCACCTCGCTTAGAAGGAGAAGTGGAATTCCGACCTGCGTTCCAGCTCAGAGAAGGCGTCGCTGGTAGCGTCCACCATGTCTTTGAACTTGCTGGCCGGAAAGCTCTCCATCTGGGAAAAGTAACTCTCGTTCCAGTCTCCGACAACCACATCGAAGTTGCCGGCTTGCCACTGAGCGGCCACCGGCTCGGCTCTGGATTCCTTGCTGCCGCTGACTGGCTCTGTGCGAACACTGAAACCGGACAGCAAGCGAACGAAGCTCTGGGCTTGGTCCTTACCAGCTTGTCCGGGGTCTTGCGGGAGCCGCACCCGGACGTTGCCATACTTTGCGTTGTCCACCTCGGCGGTGAGCTTTATCAAGGCTCGCACGTCGCTGGCAGACAGCCGCTGGTTGATAACGTCTATGATGACAAAACTGCCATCGGCGCGTTTCCCCACCAGCACACCAGCGGTGTACGCAGGGTCGCCCTTCTCGGTTTCCGGTGATGCCGCAAGGTCCCACGCTCTTACGTAGGATGTGACATCGGCAGGGGCACACGGCAGCATATTGCGTACCTGCGTCCGTTTGAAATAGAGGCCGGCGGCTTGCTTGATTTTCCAGTTACCGTAGAGCAGACGTTCTCGCTCCACGGTAGGCAGCGCCTTCAGCGTTGCCAAGTACGAGGGGTCGCGCTGCATGAGCAGCTTGTTGTCCTGCAACGTACTGTTGATGAATGACACCGAGCGAGGCTCGGCCTTTTCTTCATCAGTTGTCAGGTTGAACTGCTCCCACAGGTCCTGCTTTCTGTCGGCCCAATACACTTTCTCATCCCTGCGGATGAACCAGCGTATTTTGCCGCATCGTTCTTCAATGGGATAGCCGCTATCTTGGTCAATCCACCATGATATGAAATTTGCCACCCAGCTATCGGCGTCAGGGTTGCAGGTTGCCCGGATGTATGGCTTTACGCCACACATCGAGCGGTTACGGGACAGCATATAGAAAAAGACGCTCTCCGAAAAGTGCGTCAATTCGTCAAACATTATGAGCGGAATCTGCGAGCCTTGCCAGTCGTACTTGGTCGATTCCATCTCCAAGTGCGAGAACGTAATTGTGGCACCGCTCGGGAACACCCACATCGGCTTTGGGGATAGCTTCGGCGTAGCTCCAAGCAAGCTGTATATGTTGAAGCTCTCGGACCAGAGACCGCCGGGGCTTAGGATTTGCGGATTAGTGCGTCGGAAGGTTACGGCAGCAAACTGTTTGTTGCCGATGTGCCGTAGCGGTTCGAGCAGAAGTGCATAGCTCTTGCCGCCGCCCGCAGCCCCGCCGTAAATGCAGATGTCGGCAGAGCAAGCAAGGAACTTTTCCTGCTTGCCTTTCTGCGGTCGGAACACAACCTTCTCCACGCGCTACTCCACCTCCTCCTTTTCGGGGAGATATACCTGCACCTGCTGGAACTCCAAGGGCTTTCCATCAGCGCCGGTAACTTCTGTCTTAGATACATCCCGCCAGTGTTCGCGCTTCCGGTTTTTGAGCCAGAATATCTGGGCCGTAGTGCTCGGTGGGATGTAACGCTTTTTCGTTCTCAGGTCGCCCAGCTTGGTTGTGCCGTCCTTACTGACCTCGATTAAGCGTTCCTCCTCATCTACGAAGTAGCCCTGCGCTGACTGGTACAGGCTGCGCTCAATCTTGCTGTCAGCTATCTCTTTTCCCTCGGCCAGCGCATTTGCGAAGGATTCATGCTCTTTTTTCCATGAGCAAATCGTCTTTCGTGAGACGTGCATGGCCTCGGCAATCTCAGCGTCAGTAGCACCACGGATGGCGAGTGACCACGCCCAGTCATCGTGGAACTTCTGATTGTACACGACATTAGCCATCTAAAAAATCAGACCTCCTACTTACTGTCGAGGTACTGCTGGCAGAGCTGCGTGATGCCGCTGTACAACGCCTTAGCATCGAGCTGGCCGGAGCCTACCATCGTGTCCAAGGCTTTCTTGATGACCTTGGCGTCCTCGGCGGGGATTTTGGTCTTGCCAATCACCGTTTCGATGGGGACGTACCTCTTGTTATCCGTCGTTTCGACCCAGCCCTCAGAGCACTGCGTCACGTTGCGCTGGAAGATTTTCAGAATAAGCTCCACCGCCGTAGCCACATTCTTGACGTTGTAGGCAGCGCCAACAGTTTCCTGCGCGTCCAGCCATGCGTCGTAGTCGGCCATGCGAGCCAGCCACACGTCGCTGGATGACTTCGCGCGATCTTTCGCCTCGTCGATGACCTTCTTCGCCGCGTTAAGCTCGTCCGGCAGGAACACCAGCGACAGGGTTTGAAACGTCAGGTTGGCCTCCGAGATGCTGATGCTGGAAAACTTGTCGAGCAACGCCAGCGTCTTGTCATCCAGACCGCTGTACTGTTTCAAGCTCGTGTCCAGAATCTGTTCGTACAGAGCCTTCAGAGTGGCGGGGTCATCCTGACCGGCAATCGCGTTGTGGGAGAGCTGAATGGCAATCCGCTGCTCTTTACTGAGCGGGTCATCCGTGGCAAGGCAGGTGATGGTGGGCAGCCCCACCTCGATGGCAGCCCGTGTCCGGTGGTTCCCGGACAGGCACAGCCAGCGGTCATCGTCATCCTTGCACAAGAACGGGGTGGAGGTGAGCTTACCATCCCGACGGATATTCTCGACCAGCCGGTTGAACTCCTCATGCTTCATGTACCGGGCGTTCGTTTCCAGCAGTTTTATTTCTCGCGGGTCGATTTCCAGCGTGAATACGTTCATCATTCGTCCTCCTTAGCACCAATCTGCGAGTGCTTCTTCTTCCAAAGCTCCAACCCCTCAGCTAACGTCCACTGGCCCATAGGCGCACCGTAGTTGAGCTGGTAGCCGGAGTTGTAATAGATTTTCGACATATCCGTCTCGTTCTCATCGACACCGGGGAGCTGCTTCTTGTTCAGGAGCTGGAACAGCCCGCGATACTTCATGCTCACGGGCCGCTTGGTAAAGGCTGTAGTCACGAGCGAACGGATGCGGTGGTTGGTTAAGCGTTCTGCGTATAGCTTTGATTCACGGCTTAGGGCCGCGTATAAGACGAGTTTAGCGAGGCGTTTATATTTGGTGGGGGCGATGGGAAAGTCGCTTAGAAGGTACATTGTGGGCGTCTCTATGTGCTTATCCCAGTTGGACAAAGTGGGGGATGCTGAGAAGGCGTACACGCCAATCAGCTTATCATCCACCAGCACCCCGAAGCTCGCAGTCTCGCTGCCGGGTTTGATGTAGGGGTTCATGTACTGCGAACGCAGCGCCCGGAAGTTCTCGCTTTTCAACGGGACAATCCGCATGGTGCCGCCGATGTCCTCGTCCTTCCCAAGCCTCTCCACCATCAGGCTCGCCACCTGCTGATGCGGGACGATGATGCGGGACTTCGGCGCTTTGGAGTACACATACAGCGGTACGCCTCTGTTCGTGGTCTGCGAGATGCCCATGAGGTAGTCCGAGAACTCCTCCAACTCGTCGTTGGTGCCGAACATGAAATAATCCCGCTCGGTCAGCTTACGGAACATCTCGAAGATTTTGTCCTTGTCAATCATGTCGTACTCCGGCGGGTCCCACGCGATGATGCCCTCGATGACCTTGAACATCTTCTCGTAGTCGCCGGAGTAGAACGGCGGGTAGCAGACGAAGCCTTGGTCTTTCGGCACGTCATCGACCCAGCCGATGACATCCCCCGCGTAAAAGCTGTCGAGGAACTGGCCGGCCTTCTCCAACTTCGTGCGGGTCTTATCGAACAGCTCCGGCCACTGGTCCTTATACGCCTCGATCATACGAACGTAGTACGGGTTTGGCTTGGAGCCAAGGTACGTGCTCATCTTCGACAGGAGCAGCACACACGTTGCGATGTCCAAGTCGGTTTTCATATACTCCTGAATGAACTCCATCGGGCCTTCGTAGTTCTCGTTAAACCGGGCATTGAGCGGAGCGCCTGAGAAGTACCGACCGAGAAGGCAGGAGTAAATCGTCACGTCGTTCCCGTGCAGTCTGGCGTTGGTCACGCTCTTCAGCATACGCTCAATGGTGAAGTTGCCGGAGCATCCCACGTAAATGTCTGTGCATTTCCAATCGCGGATGCAGTCGCCCATGATTTGCTGAACGCTGTCTGGCAGCGAGCCGTGAAACATTCTCCTTCCTCCTTCTGTATGCAAAAGAAAAACCGCCAGCTTTGAACTGACGGTTTTTCCTGTCTATTCAAATGGAGCGGACTGCCTGAGTTGAACAGGCGTTTCGCTGCCGGGAGCAGCGGGTTCTGGCGTTGAACTAAGTCCGCATGAGCGGCAGGTGGAGCGATAAGCCATCCTGCCGTTTTCGAGAATCAGAACAGTGTGGTCTGCTCGACCGCTGCCTTCATCTTCGCTTTCGAGATTTTGGGTGTGGACGGGTCAGGCAATTCAGGAATTACCTCACCTGTTTTCTCGAACCACCACTTGGCAAACATCGTCCGGTGGCACCAGTCGCTCTCACCCTTTCGGACGTCCTCGTAGCACAAGAGCACGATGTCCTTGTCGGGCTGCTCGCAAGCTGCAAGCAACTGGCGAATATGCTGGACGCCGAAGTAATCCAGCCGACCACGGTATGCTGCCTCATACGCGGCCTTGTCGTTGTCGTACTTCCCATAGATGCCTTTCGGCATCAGCTCGCTGATGGCTCCCGCGATCTGGTAGCCGATGTTCCAGCGGGGACTTCCGACGGAAATGCGAATGGCCGTGTATTTCCCGGTCTTCAGCTCCGGGTTTGAGAATCTGCTTGTGTAAATCATCGTATCAGCACCTTTCTGTTTCAATCAGCGCCCCTGAAAATCAGGGCGTCGCTCGGCATCCGAGCGTTAAGGAGGACAATCCGAACCGAGGCGGATGCCGAGCGTGGTGCCTGATACAGACTTTACACGATACCATTTTAGCACCGCCTCTCTGACAGGTCAATGACAGCTTTGTGACACGAGCGTCACTGACGTGATTTCCGGGTTGTGCTCCTGCATCCATGCGCCCAGCGCGTACAGGACGGTCTCACAGGAGACGGGCAGGGCGGGGTTAAACTCAACGCCCGCCATCCGCATGGCGCTCACTGCGGCAGTCACTTCACCGTCTACGCCATTTGCTCTCACGCGAACTACCTTCATCTGCTCGCCGTGGTCAGAGTAGCTCTTGAACAGGGCGTGGGTGAGCGGGTTTCCCGCGCTCACAGAACTGCCTACGGAAAGCTCGGCCAGTGTGATTTTATACCCGCCGGGGACTTCTCCAATCAGCGTGTACGTGCTCACGTCGGTGACATACTGCGGAAGCGCAGTCGTTCCGTCATACGGCTGGGGCGCGTAGTTCTTAATCATCAGTCTCACATCCTTTTGTTGGGGGTTTGGTTTCTACTCTTACATTATACCACGCTATCGTGGTTTGGTCAAGTGAATTTCAGAAAATTATTCTGAAAAAATCACTTTTACTCGAATTGGCCGGAAGACGTGCCGATGGCGTCGGCAACGTCTGCTTTGGTCGCGTTCTCAATTTCCACGGTGCGGTTCCCGTTCTCGAAGGTGTAAATCTTCACGTTCCGTGTGTTGCGGATAGCTTTGATCGCGTCCACCAGATACTTCAGCACGACAGCTACCAGCGTGGTGAACCCGAGCCAAATCCAGAAGCTCGAAAAGATAAATCTCAGCGCGTCCATCATTCTTCTTCCTCCAATTTCAGCCGAGCTTCAAGCTCGGTGATGCTCTGCAAAAACTCCATGCGGCAGGACAGCTCACTGTCTTCGACCGCCACACGGAGGCACTTCAGTGCATCCGCAATCGGCGTGTCAAAACTGTACTTTTGGAAGACCACGCCTCTCCGGTCCTCTGTGGTAAAAATCTCAAACGCATCGCCTTCACGGATGCCGAGGCTCCTGCGAACCTCTTTCGGAATAACAACCCTGCCGAGGTCATCAATCCGACGAACTTGTCCAGTTGCTTTCATCTCGCTGCTCCTCCTTTACAGCTCATACTCTTTGTGGTGGGCGGTCTTGCCCTTATACCGAACCGAGGGCTTGACCCAGACTGCCTTGCCGGACTTGTACCGGCGCAGGTGGCCTCTGACGTTGACCTCGTGCTCGGGCTTGGTGTACTTCCGTTTGGCCTGTTCAGGCTTCGGCAGGGCGTCAGCATCGAACTCAGCCAGCGTGTAGAACCGCCGGATGAGCGGCTGCACCCGCCGCGCCTTTCGGCCTTTCTTCTTGGCCTTGGCTGGCCGGTGCTCAACACGCTGCTCGACCTCGACCACTTCGCGATAGTAGGTCATGAACAGCATCAACGCGTGGTACTTCAGCGCCTCTTTCTCCGGCGTCTTATCATACCGGAGCACGAGATCGAGCGCCAACCGTTTTGGCTCTACCAGCTCCGGTGCGACCCGGCGGTTGGCAATATCCATCTGCTCCGGGATGTAGTCGAAGATGATAGACGCCGGGATATTCGGCTGGACCGTGGGATAAATCGCAATCTCCACCACACCGCGCGTGTTCTCGAACGTAAACTCAATCTGCTCCTCACACAGCTCCACAACACCGGATTCCATCGGCGCAAGGAACGGCTCACGGTCAAGCCAGTGCTTGTTCTCATAGTACCAGTCGAGAACCATCTTCATGCGAGCATTGCTCTTGACAATGATGCGGTCAGCGGTCTTGCGATTCATCACTCAGTCCTCCTTTCCCAAAGGTTCACCGCAAGCAGGGCAGTAGTTCGGGTAATCCGAGGCGTCGCGGTCTTCCAACCACTCATGCTGACAGTGCGGGCAGGTGTGCCGCCGATACTCCACCCCATCGAATTTCGGTTCCGGCTTAGGAACATAGTCGCTCGCCAGACTTCCCGGCTTGCAGTGCCAGTGCTTTTCGCAGCACCACGGGATGTTGCCGATAACTGATGTATAGTTGCGGACGCCGAATCTGCACGTCGAGCAGATGTCGATTTGCTTCTGCATCTCACTTCACCTCCGCTACGAAGTCGTTGTTCTCATCGACCCAAATGCGCTTGCGCCCGAGCTTGGCGATACGTACCGCACCCGCCGGCGGCTGCACCGGCACAGGCGGCTCAGGCATCGGCATCCAATAGACGACATCCCGGTTGCCTTGCCACTCTGCTGGCCTAATCGCACAGGGCGAATAATACCGCGCGGTGGTCACTGCGCCGTTCTTCGTGCAGACGAGGTACGAACCCTCCTCCGTGGGCGGTTGCTTCTCGGCATCTACCCAGTCACAACGGAGGGCAGCGAGCGCAACGTCCAGTGCGTCCTGCAACGGATTCATGTCCGCGTCAGACATATCATCCGGCAGGTGGTCCCACCACGCTCCACATTCGAGAACGTGCGCGGCCTCCTTTCGCGTCATGCTCATAGCTCACACCTCGTAGACCTGCGGGTCCTCGGTGACGTCAACGCGGCGTACAATCACGGACGAGATGCCAAACGCTGCACGGGCTTTCTCGGTCGCTTCCTCAATGCTGTCAGCGAGAATAACCAGCGTTTTACCGCCCGTGTACATCCTGTGAGCGCGGTAGAGGTGCTTGGCAATAATCTTATAGGCACCCTCGTTACTCAGCTTAGAGGCGGGGGTTTTCCAGTTGGCGTACAGGGTGTTCAGCGAGGTGTACAGGCAGACCGCCATGTGGTCATCACTGTCATTCCAACTCACCCAGACGCGACCCTCAGCGCAGAACATTAACACGCGGTAGGTCTTGCCGTGGCGCAGCCCCATCGAGCCGTCCTTCCCGATGAACGTCATCTCCATCGGATTCACATACTGCCGTTCAACAATCATCTTCTCCAACCTCCTCATCAAGTGCATGATGCGCTGCCATCTGCGACGGATAGCAGTCATCGAGATACACCACCGGCAAATCGGCGTCATAGTCCATGCAGGTGTCCCGGCGGTGGTAGTCAAGCAGGTATTCCAGATCGCCGTGGTCGTTCACATACGGAGACAGGATTGCATAGCCCGCGACTTCGGCAAGGAACACATACCCACCGACCTCATGCGCTTCGCCATCTTCATCGCGCTCAACAATCCACACTTCCTGCCCCGGTTCAAAGTGCTTCTCAGAACTGAGCACTTCGTCAAGGATGATGCGGATAGACGTGCGAGAAAAGCCGTACTCAAATCCATCGCAGCCATAGTCAGCCAGCACATCAGGGTCAGCATTATCGAACGCGGCCTGTACCGCATCTTTGGAAATCAGGCACACAGCTCAATCCCTCCTGTTCGCGTAGCGGATGACGATTCGGGCGGCTTGCCGCAGAGCGCGGGCCTGAACCGTCAGCCAATCCTCGCCCATCAGTGGCAGCTCGCCGCCGTGGGTTTTCTTCTTCTCGGATTCGGTGCAGAGCCGCTCGCAGATGTCGCCGTCGTAAACCTCCGCGCAGCCGCCGTAGCTGTACTGCTCCCAGTTCTGAGCGCCGTTCAGCAGGTCGGCCTCTGCGACCTTTCCGATGCGGACCGAATCATCGGTGATGTGCAATCGGTCCAAATAATCATCGAACATCTCTACCGCATAGCCCTTGACGCCCTTGTCCCAAGCGGACCGGGCAGAGTGCGCGGAGATGTCCTTCTTGATGTCAGCAATACGCCTCTGCATAACTCACAGCCTCCTCTTTGCAGTCCTTGAAGTAGTCATCGGCGAAGTCGTGCAAGCAGTCTTCGTGGATGAGCTGCCCGTCGATGTTGTACACGGTCTCGCCCTCGTAAATCTCGCCGCCGCAGTAATCGCAGTAGGCGATGGGCTCTTCCTCGGGCGGTTCAAGCGGACGTTCCGGCAGATACTCAAACATTATCGCAGCCCTCCTCCAATCTGGTGCTCCACCGAGCAGCTTTCTCCCGAATGATACGCGCGATCTCCTCGCGGTCAAACCCGAGTACCGCCGCGCAGAGCAGGACATCGGCGAACTCCTCATTCAGATTGCGGGACGCATCGCCGGTTGTCATCGGTGTTGGGTTGCACTTGTCGAGCGTCCGGCGCATCTTCAGCGCAGCCTGCGCCAGCTCTGTGGCTTCCTCAGCCAAACCTGCCAGCAGCTCACAGCAGCCGAGCAGGGTATTGATACCGGTAATCTCAGCGCCCCAATCTTCAAGCGCCTTCTCGATGGGCTGCTTATCAAATTCAATCGTTTCCATAGCTCACAGCCTCCTTCTGAGCATCTGCCGCGACCTCCGGCTCCGGCAGTTCGCCGAGCATTGCCAGAATGTGCGCGTGAGGAATTTTGTGCTTCAGTCCGTTGGTGATGAACTCACGCTCGGCACAGCCCTTCACCAGTTCATAGAAAGTCGAGAACTTCACGTCCACGCGGTCTTCAGCAGCGAACGCATCGAGAATTCCCATAGTCTTGTCCTCCTTTGCAAAATGAAAAAGGCCCGCATTTCTGCGGGCCTTTCGGCATATAGGCAAATTCAGCTAACTATCAAGATAGCCTGCCGGATTTGCCTATATAGACCCGCTACTTTTTTGCCCTGCCATCATCAGGCCGGGTAGGGCAGCTCCCGGCGACGCCCCGCTGGGCGTTTCGGCTTTATGCGATGCACTCGTCTTCTCTGGCCGCCTGCATCTTGCTGGCGATGATGTCACTGCACTGCTCGATGTAGTCCGTCAGATCATTCCACTTCCGGTAGTTCGAGGTCAACTTCTTCACCTGTTCGTACAGCTCGAAGTCCTTCAAAGACATCAGCCTGCCGAACATCCACTCGGTCAGAACGGCATAGGCCACGAACTCATTCCCGCGTAGGTCATCCTGAAACGCTTTCTTCGTGGCATTGGTGCTCGCTACACAGGTCATGTTCTCGGAACCCTTGAAGTGCCCAATCGCTGCATACACATAACTCATTGTTCTAACCTCCGCTTTCGTTGTTGGTGTGGTTTGTTTCATTGTCATCATTATACCACGATAGCGTTGTTTTGTCAATGGTTTTTCAGAAAAATTTTCGGAAAAATACGCTGATAGTCGGATTTCTGTCGTACTGAGAAAACCATCCGGGGTTTCAGCAAGCGTCCCCGTGAGGGTGGACGGTCATCACCGTCTTACGGTTGCCGTCTTTATCCTCCCACACCTCCTCGACGCTGTTGTCTGCGTATGCGTAGGTGCCGACCTTCTTCCAGCACCGGGCCTCATCAGCAGCCCGCTTCTCAGCTCGCGCTTGCCGCTGAAGCTCCTGAAGTCTGGCGAACTCCGCCTTCGTGAACTCCCGGCTGACCTCGTAGGTGTCGAGGAAGAACGTGGTGAAGGTGCGCTTCCAGCCGGCGCTGTGCCAGCCGTGTGTCACCTTCTCTGCGTAGGCGATAAGCGCGGTGTCATCGCTGATGGGGCCGAAGCCCCGCTTCTCAAAGACGAAATCTTCGCCGCTGTAAACGGCCTTGCCATTGACGTAACCGTAGACCTGTCGATTCATCATGCTCCATCCTTTCTTCACGCAGCCACCTTGCAAGCGAGCTGATAGAGCATCTCGTGGTCGCTCCACGAAATCTTCTCTCGCTCGAAAGAGCGGTCAATCTCACCGAGCGTATAGCTGCGGTCATCTTCGGAGTTGATTTCCGAAATGAGGGCTACCAACTGCTTGAACGTCTTAATCATCAGGTGTTCCTCCTTCGACTTGTAGGTGGCGTGTTGTTTTTCACTATCATCATTCTACCACGCTATCGTGGTTTTGTCAATAGTTTTTCAGAAAAATTTTCGGAAAATACCACCGACAGTCGAATTTCCGGGTATAAAAAGAACCCGCCTCACTCGGCGGGTTCCTTAGCGTCTTGCTGTTTATCACGATCTATCGTCTCTGCAATAGCTCGCATGATGAAGCCATTCAAGCTCTCGCCGCGCTCTGCGATGTGAGCACGGATGGCATCAAGATTCAGCTCGCTGTCGTTCCGAACACGGAGCAGCACACGAGCGTATGCTTTCTTGTCATACCGTGCATTCGCGTCGATGTGAGCTTGCGTACTTTTTCTATCCGCGTCATCGCCTCCTTGTGGACATTGTACCACATACCACGATGTCGTGTCAATACCATCAGGCTCCATACAGCTTAACCAAGACTTCCACGCCGGCCTTTATCTCGCTCCTGACGTCCCGGCCCACCTGTTTGTAAAAGTCGGGCCAGACCATGCACTCATACGCCAGACGCATCGCATTTCGTTCCTCCTGACCGATGCCAAGCCGGAAGTCTTTTGCGATGCCGAGCGCCTTTTGGTACTCGCCGGCTGCTACGAGCCGTCGCACCGCATCTGACTTTTTCTCCGGCAATGCTGACAACCTCCTTACTTTTGCCTCACGCTGCCCTTTGAGCCGCGTGAGGCTTTTTTATGTTCTCATCCAGCCTTGACGAACCTGTCCAGCAGAGCATCATATAGCTCCTGCAAGACGCGGCACCGAGCTTCGACTTCGGCGAGCCGTGATTCCGGCATGGGGGGGTCTCCTCACTTTCCTCGCTCACCGGCGCAAGCTGGATGCCCAGCGAGATAAGCATGGCGTTCTCAATCGCGGTCAGCTCGCTGTCCGACACGTGGCCGCAGTAGTTCCCAAGCCGCTCCACTGATACCGTAGAAATCTGCTCGCAGAGCGCTGTGCTGACGCGGCCAGAGCTGCGGATGGTGACGTGGGTAGGCAGATCGCGCTTCGGCGCAGTCGTAAGGTATATCACCTCCACGACCTCGCCGTACCGGTTGTTCTGCTGGTTTGAGACCACCACGGCGGGGCGGCCCGGACGCTGCTCGCTGCCAACGGCAGGGTAGCCGTTGCCTATGTACCAAATGTCTCCTCTGTTGATGTTCATACTGCCGTCTCCTTTCGTCTGTTCAATATCTCGGCTCTTATGCGCTCACCCTCAGTCTGAGGTTGAGCGAATGGGTCCCACGGCTGTGTCACCAGTCGATACCCAATCGGCGATCGCCGGTCCACCACGTAGAACATACGCTCATGAGCGTTCAGCTTGCCGTCCACGAACAGCTTGTCGCCGTACACGAAATACTCTGTCTTTACGTGGTATCGTACCTTTGTGTTGCCATCCAGCGTGAACGCGACATTTCCGGTCTTGCCTTGACCGCTGCCCCACTGGTCTAAGAACCGCGGCCAATAGTAATCGAATCCGCGCCACGTCCGGGCAAGGTACACGCACCGTTCGGCTGGCTCAAAGTCGGAGCATATCACGCCGGTGAACTGATTGCAGTCATAAGTCTTGAACCACGGATGCGCGAACCGGACGGTCACATGGTCTATCCGCTTTTGACATGGCGTGTGTCCCGGCCCTACATGGCCGAAGAACTTACAGCTTCCGCAGTGAAGGCAATCCACCTCTCCGTCAGGGTACATCGTGTGTCGCTCCTTCCGGTCTCCGGCGATGCCGGCACATACCAGTGCTCATATCAAAATCACAGGGCTGGCGCTGTTCACTGTGCTGGCACTCATCGCAGAGCATGAGTACCTCGCCGCAGTATGGGCAGAACGCCTGATAGCCGTCCCGCTCAGTGTCCCAGCCGTGAATCTCAACCTCCCGCTCGCAGTTGGAGCACTGTTCGGTCACAACGTAGGTGCGCGGCTCCGGCCCGCTGTCTGGCTCCTGAAGCAGCCATGCTCTGCACTTCGGCAGAGTATCGAACTCCTCCGTCCAAGCATAGCCGGTGCTGTTATCGATGCCGACGAAGCTCTTGCCAGTGTCCAGATAGAACAGGCCGCGCGGCTCGCGGGTGGCGATGATGTCATCGGCCTCTGCTTTCAAAACCATTCGGATTTCCACTCACGGCTCCTCCTTTCCGAACAGCGCATCTCCGATTCTTCCATACTCCTGCTTGATGCTCTCGAAAGCGGTTTCCCACGCTGGGCCGTGGTCATCCTTGCCTTCCTCAAAACCTGCTACCACGTGAGCAAGCTCGTGCGCCAGAATCTCGACAGCGTTGTTCACGCTTATCATCGCATCAACAAAAACCAGCACCTTGCCGTCATCGTTGAACACGGTCACGCCGTACACCGGTTTACCCGCTTCATCTGGTTGCAGGTTCGGGTCCCAGTACACATCACAATTCTTATCCGGGTACAGGTTCTGGAACGCTTGCCAGACCATAGCGAACGGGTCATTCAGGAATGGGTTCTTCACAACTCATGCACCTCCATTCTTACCCGAATACCAAGTCGCCGAACAGGGCGAACTGGATAATCATATCGGCGCACTCGGCGTCCACGTCTGACGTGTCGATGTAGCCGCTCTCAGCGTCGATGGTCACGGCTGCTCCGCTTTCAATGGCGAGAGCCAGCCCGCGCAAGAACTTATCCAGCGTCAGCTCCCACTTATCGCTGCTCTCGGCATCGTAGAGCATGAGAGAGCCACCCCGCGCAATTTGCTCATGCCCGTACTCTCCGAGCATCTTGCCGACCGGCTTTGCCGCTCTACACCAGCCGGTAATACCGCCTTCCAGCGCCGCGCACATAATGTCGTCGATGTCCCGCGTTGCCACACGCGCTTTCAGTTCCAGCTCCATCTCGAACTCACGAGATTCGTTCTTCATGCCTTGCATACCTCCTCAAAACTCTCCTTGCTGGCAGAGGCCAGCACTTCATTGCCGTACTCAGTGAGCATCTCCTTGAACCAGCGCTCGTTCTTTTCCAGCCACTTCTCGGCCTGCGCCTCGGTGAGCGTAACACCGTTCTGCTCTGCGGCGGCGATCACGTCCTCGGCGCACCAGCGAACAACACCATACCATCCGGTCTGCTCGACGCTGGGCGCGTAGTGCTCCATCATCTGCTTGACCCGAAAGGACGGAATCAGGCGGGAGCCGTTGGTGTAAATCCGTCTGGCGTCCTCGAACTCATAGTCATGCAAGAACTGTTCCCACTTGCTCGGGAAGGTCATCATCTCTCCACTCATGCTGTTCACCTCCTCACCACATATCAGCGTCGCAGGGGATGCTGACAAAATACCGGTCGGTTGCCTCGTCATACCGAACATCCGCTCCGTACCCGCTGTTCTGGATGCTCTTGATGACGTCCTCAGTCGGACGTTCCGCATACTCATTCCAGACACCGTGCTTGTACATCACGGTCTTCGTGTGCCGGATGGCATCGACTGCTGGCTCAAAGGCCAGACTGCAAATCTCTTTCATTCTGTGCCTCCTCTCACCATGTCCGGCGCAGACCCGCCGCCGGCGTACCCGCAATGCCGATGCAACCGAACTCGGAGCAGTCCGGCATATCGTGGTTGTACACGTAGGCGAGCGGCTGCATCTCCTTGATGTCATCGCGATCCTGCGCCCACTCCTCCGTGTAGTCGCTGACGTACAGGTAGCAGTCCATCTTGCCAAAGGTCGTATAGCTGCGGACCACCAGATAGACCAGCGCGTTGTTCTGCTCCTCAAACTCACGGATGCGCTTCAGGTCATCACCCTCTGCCCAGTAGAACGCGCCGAAGGGCGGCTCGCTGATGCTGATATAGCCATCATCCTTGAACTGCTTGATGGTGGGCTTGAAGACCCGGAGAGCCTTCATGCGCTCAATGGCCTCGGCCATCTTTTCTTCTCTCGTGACGTTCATGCTCTTTCCTTTCTCCCCGTTCAGCCGATAGGTCAGCTCTCACAACGCTCAGGCGACTTTCTTCACCAAAGCGATTCGCTCATACTCACGGTTGCCCCGACCCAGCACAAGCTCTCTTGGATAGGTGCAACCCCGCTGGATGTCCGGGTACTCATAGCCCTTCAGGAAGAACGCATATGCTTGGCTGTCAACCGTCCAGTCAACGCCATAGACCCGCTTCAGGTAGGTATGCGCCAGACGTTCCAGCCGCTGCTCGCTCTCGAAGTCGCAGCACCGACCGCAAATGTCATAGAGATGCTTGGCCTCCTTCCGCATCGCGGCGAGCAGCTCGGCTTTGGTCGGAAGGGCAAACCGCTTGCGGTCGATGCACTTAGCGAAGTCTTCCTTGCTCAGCTCTGTTGCCATATACATCGGTTCAATGACGCGGTTGTAGTCCTCGAAGGAAACCTCATAGCCGGCCAGCGCCTCAAACTCATGCTTCATCATGTCTGTCAACCTCCGTGGTCTTTGATGTGATTTGTTTTTCACTATCTACATTCTACCACGATAGCGTGGTTTTGTCAATGGTTTTTCCGAATATTTTTCGAGAAAAATCACCGATAGTCGAAACATCACACCAAAAGGTAACACATGAAGTTTGCGAAGTGGTCGAGGCTGTACCAGTTGTCCACCTGTCCGACCTCGATAATCTTGCACCACAGACCGTTCAGGTCTGCATCATACCCCGCCGTGTCCACATCGAGATTGTGATGGAGGCAGTACGCTGTCCAGAGCGCCCGGAGCTGGGCGCGGTAGCGTTCATCCGAGAAGTCGCCCTCAACAATGAACGCTTTCATGTAACCGAACTCAGCAGCCCGGTTGATGGTGGCGAACTGCCGCTCGATGTACTCAGCGGCATCCAGATACCCGCCGACCTTCAGTTCCGCAATAATCTTCTCTACAGTCACCATTGCTCACCTCCGTTTCGCGTCCGCAACGAAGTCTTTGACCGTGCGGCTCACAGCCCAGTAGAAATAGGGAAGCAGGAGGGCGAACACCTCGCCGCCCACTGCGAAGTAGCCGCGCTGCTGAAGGGCGTAGTCAGCGCCGAGGCGGTACAGCCAGACGCCCAGCAGGGTCAGGACTGCATACTTCACGATGGTGCCGGCGTCCGGGCCTTTCTTCTTCCGGTTCCGGCGGCGCTTTCTGCGCCGGGGCTGGGCCAGATAGGGACAGCCCTGCCCCATGTAGTGCTCGGTCGGCTCCCAGTCGGAAAGCACGATCTCGTGGATTTCATCGCACCAGCTATCGCCCTCGCCAATGTACTGGCAATGCGGACACACATCAGGATTGCAATACACGGTCGCTCACCTCCTCAAAATACTGAAACGCGCAGTCATACATCAGCCGCCCAGTGAGCTGGTCGTAGAATGTTGGACAGTGCCACGTCCGGTCGAACCGATGCTCTCTGCACCACTGCTCAATAACCCGCGTTGACACCGGCGTGACATAGACGTACAGGTCAGATTCGTGGTGGTCCATCTCGGAATACGGATAGCCCGCTTCCAACAGCCGTATCATCAACGGCTTGTCCTCTCGCTCTAACTTCTGCCTAATGCTTTTCGGGATGGGACCGGGACGGTGCCTCGCCGCCCAAGCCCGCTCCCTCTCAGCATTCGTCCGGTTAATGACCCGGAGCAAAGCCGCCGCCAATTCCGGTCTCTGCCCATCCGAACTTAGGTGCTTGTAAATCTCGACCAGCAGGTCGAACTCTTTGGCCTGAAGCGTCATTGCGAAACAACCTCCTCTCTGTAATCTCCGAACATACCGTAGTAGTCATCGCCGAACTCGGACTGGCACAGCATGGAGATGCCGGCGTCACCCATCTCGGCTCTGACGCTTTCCAGCTCCTCCGGGCTGTAGAAGTCCAGCAGAGCGAAATACTCATCGCGGATGTCCTCGGGAATGCTGTCCATGTCTACCTCGCCCTCGTCGAAGTCATCTTCTTCGGCGGGGGCTTTCGCGCTCCCAAGCCCCCGGTAATCCCAATCGTCCCAGTACCGGTAGCCACCCCAGCCACCGAGACCGCCACCTCTGCGGTAGAACTTCCGCTCGATGTACTCATACTTCGGGAAGTCCGGCTGCGCAGCGTCGGCCACGATTTCGAGGACCTTCTTCACCGTCGCGTTCAGGTGCTTGCGGTTGATGTACTCGTGCTGCGTGTGCGCGTTGTAGTAGCCAGACGAGAGGTTGACCGCCGCCACGCCCAGCTCCGGCGCGACGTAGGAGATGTCACTGAGCGAACCACACTGCGTCTCAAAGCCCTTGCTGGTGATGTAAGCCTCGAACTCCGGGTTGTCACAGTCGTAGTACACCGTGTCGTTCCGGCCCTTCCGGTCAATCTCGACAAGCAGCTTCAGCTCATCAAGGCCCTTCGGGGTCTTGCCGGCCTCGTGTCGGGAACAGAACGCTTCGGCCCCGACGCAGCCAATCTCCTCATCGCAGGTGAACAGGAGCCACGGCTTGACCCGCGACTGCTCATAGACGGCGGTCAGCGCATAGACACCGCACCGGTCATCACCGCCGATGCCCTGCGGGGACATCAGAATGTTCCCGTTCCCATTCTTGCAGATATGCTTCACCGGCTCCTTGTGAACCGTGTCGAGGTGGGCCAGCAGCATAACCGGCGCTTCTCCACGGACGATGATGTACTTGTTCTTGCAGATGACCGCGCGGTCACGATACATGGCGCACAGCTTGGAGAACAGCTCCTTCTGGGTGGGTCTCAGGTAATCTTCCAACGGTTTCATACAGCTTCAGCCTCCTGTTCCTCAATGACGGCTCCGCAATTCGGGCAGGTGCCGTCGTCGTTCATCTCAATCAGTTCTTCACAATGCGGGCAACGGTCATAATCCTCCACGCAGTCATCGCAAACCATCAGCTCGCCCTGTGGCGTGTAGACCGTGTTCATATCATCGCAGTGATACAGGTCATCGCACTTCTCGCAGTAGCAATAGTCCTCTCGGCAATCCTCGCATACCCACACTTCGTTGCCGTTGCGGTACGCCCGATACATATTATCCCGGCGGTGCCACTCGCCGCATTCCTCACACCGTTCGCAGTATTCATCGCGGCAGCTGTCGCAGTAGTCCACGCCGTCGATATAGCTCACGCAGTCATTCGGCCAGTATTCCTCACACTCATCGCAGTAGGTGTAATACTCATCGCGGCAATTCTCACAGACCGAGATCCAGTTGCCCCGCGAATCTCGGACGTCCCGCATATCGTCCTCATCGAAATAGCCGCCGCACTCGTCACAGCAACAATCCCCGCCATTCTTGCAGTCTTCGCAGTAAAGACCATTGCTGATTGGACATCCGCAGACAATGCACAGGCCGCGAGTGCCGATGTCCAACGGGTCCACGGTCTCCTCATCGCAATCAGCGCGGATGCTGATATGGCCGTCGAAGTTCTCATATGTCCAATCCTGATACCCGCCAAAGCCGTCTCCCGCGACAACGAGGTCGGCCTTATCCCCGATGGACGAGTAGGTCTTCCACAGGTTCGGCACATCTTCCAGCATCGAGATTTCGCGCTGCACCAAATCGCGGTAGAGCTTGGAATCCTCAGCGGCTCCGTAGACACCACCGGCGGTGTTGTACATCCTGCTCTGCAACAGCAGTCCGCTGCCGGGCCGGTAGGCGAACACCTGCCGCGTGGTCTTCCGGTTGTTCAGCGTCTCCGGGTCCGTTGGGTCGGCCACTGTGAACACGATGAAACTGGTCTCGTCCCGCGCATATCCGGTGCAGCCGTTGTTGTAGCTGTGCTCGGTCGAGTTGAACGAATGGCAGCTCGTGAGGGTCGCGCCCCGGCTGTCGCATTTCGGGTTGCTCATCGTGATGAAGTGCGCCGGATTGATGCTGACGAACAGCTTGAAGCCAATCTGCTTGGCACTCAGCTCATCGGCGAACTGAGCGTAGAGCCTCTGGAACTCGCTGCCAGCAGTCTCGTCCGCTACGCCCAGCGCCACACACAGCGATTTGAACACGCGGCTCGGCTTCTTCGTGGGCGTGTAGGCTTTCGGGGCCAACTTCCTGATGGCCTCGATGTAACTCTCCCTGTCGCGCTCGCTGGCGTCCGGGTTCGAGAAAAAGCAGATCGCTTTCAGAATGTCGTTGTAGTCGTAGTCCAGCGACTTGAACGGCTTCTCCAAAATCTGCATCGCCAACCGGTGAATCCGGTCGTAGTCCGGGTCATGCGTCCGCGTCCCGTTGATGACCAGCGCATCCAGCTCCTCATTCCAGACCGGAGACTTGCTGAACAATTTCCGCAAGCCTTGCTTTGCGTAGCTGCTGTCGGCTGCGAGGCGATATATGAACTCGTCCGTTACGTCGTCCAACACGTCTGTCTGGCTGGTATGAGCGCCATAATCCCGCAGCGCCTGACGAATATTCCGCTCGGCTCTGCTGATGACCTCCTGCATTTCCATGATGTTGTCCTCCTTCGTTTTGCTCAAATCCAGCAGACTATTGAGATGGCCTGCTGGACTTGCCTATTCGACTTATGTTCTTGTTGTTTCCCTATACTCTCATTCTACCACTTAAAGTCGTTTTCGTCAAGAGTTTTCGGGAAAAATATTTCAGAAAACCGCGCTCATGCCACCTTCTTTCTGGACGTATTCGCCCACCACTGGTCGATGAACACGACCTGCTCAGAAATCTTGTCGGCGTACTCGCTCAGGTCTTTGACCTCGCAGAGTTCCGACTTCTTCCGGCTCTCAACCGTGGTTCCCATGAACTTGATAGCGGTGACAACGTGGTCATCATCGAAAACCAGCGCACACACCATGCAGTTCCGGTAGTTGATGAGGACGCCGTGCTTCACAGTCTGCATCTTGACCTTGCCGTCATCCCGGCCATCCATGCCGGACACGATGCACTTCACAACGCTCAGTGCGACGTCTTCCGGCTTGCTGGGGGTCATGTCCACGCTATTCAGGCGATCACGCTCGGCCAGCTCAGTGATGGCTGCGTCGATGTCCCAGAACCCGGCGGGGACGATGGCCTCGGTCTTGGTCTCCTCGACCTTGACGTTCTCCTCATACTCGGAGCGGCTGATGACCTTCATCTTGCCATCCACGGATTTGTAGTAGCGGGGCTTGCCGTTCTTATCGGTCTTCATCATGTACTCGGTCATGGTCTTTGTCCTCCTTGACTTCTTAGTTTGTGGGGTTTGTTTCATTGTCTATATTCTACCACGCTATCGTGGTTTTGTCAAGTGTTTTCGAGAAAATTTTTCAAGAAAATCAACCGATGGTCGAGCAGGCGGGTAAAAGAAAAGCCCGCCTCCCGAGAGGCGAGCTTGCCAGCTATACATCAAAGCCGAGAAGCCGAAGCTCCTCATCGGTGAAACCGAGGGACCGAAGGTAGCTCTCAATTCTCACCGGATCATCTGTCAGGTCCAGCGCCAAATCAATCAGGGCGCTTGCCAGCGCCGTCAGACGCTCCTGCGTCATCATCCTGCCCTCCTTCACGGCAAGGAGCACACCGCAGCACCGCCGCCCGCAGCTCTCCGAAGTCAGCCCGCTCGGGACTGAGCTTCAGCAGCGAGTTCAGGCTGATGGACTTCTGCTCTCCGCAGTGCCCATCCAGCACTCTGGTAGGGAGGACGTAGAACGCCCAGCTATCCAGCCGCATCGGGTCAGCCACCGCCGGGTCCTTCTCAGTGAACAGGCAGAAGACGTACACGTCTGACTGCCGGCGCTGCTCACCGGCCCAGCCCTCGGTGGCCGTCCACCGAATCGCCGGACGGATGCTGAACTTGATGTCGGACGGTCGCGTCTGCTCCCACGCTTGCAGGTAGGAACAGCTCTTGACCTCTACGCGGATGCTGCCACGGAACGTCAAGTCCCACGGCTCCCAGTTCACCCTCGCTTCGGAGAGGTCGATGCCCAGCGCCGCCGCGACGATGAACTCAGCGTAGCTGCCGCGCAGGGTGTTGTCCAGCAAGTCCGAGAAGCCCCAGCTCCAAAAGTCACGGAGGCGCAGCCCCGTGTCCTTGCCTCTAAATTTGATTGGCTCATCGCCGGTCTTCCGCATTGCCATCCCTCCGGTGTCCAGTTGCAGGTTGAAAACGACCTACGGTTATTATACCTGAACACCGGGAGACTGGCAAGCCGGAAACCGTCTTTAAGGTGTAACCTTTGCTCTTTTATGCTTCCACGAGCCGATGGCCTCGATGCCGAACAGCAGCACAGCCATGTCCTCCATCGCCTTGTTGATGTCGCGGTAGAAAGTCCGCTTATCGATGTTCAACTGGCTGGCGATGTCATCCACGCTCATGCGCTTGCTGTCGATGTAGCGGAGGTAGAGAGCCTCCCACCGTCGTCCCTCGTCCGGGTTGAGGGATTCCTTGCACATTGCCTCATACGCGGCCAGCATCTTGTCCACGTGGCTCATCATCAGGCCAGTCTTCCGGCGCATCGAGCAGATGGCGCTGACCTCCAAGGTCTCAGGCGACACGTGCGAGTAGTGGGCCTTCAACTTCCGGTAGTTCTTCATCAGAAGATTAACGTCGTGATACCGGGCGTCAAACTCCTCGTCAATGATAGCGTCCTTTCTGGAAAGAACTTCCTGTGCCGCAACCCGCGCCACCTCAGCGATCTCCTCTTTGTTCATCGCCACGCACCTCCTTTTTTAACTGCGAAGTTTACTGATACGCACTCGCAAGGCGTCCATCAGGGCGTTTTGCATATCACCCTTGTTTTCGAGAGCCTCGACTACCTGCTCATCCATGCCGCCCTGCACAATCAGGTGGTGGATGATGACCGGATGATCTTGCCCCTGACGATGCAGACGCTTGTTCGCCTGCTCGTACTGCTCCAAGCTCCACGTCAGCCCGAACCAGATGGCGTGATGGCCGCCGCGCTGCAAATTCAGACCGTAGCCGCAGCTCGCAGGATGGGCAAGCAGGATGTCGATTTCGCCGTTGTTCCAATCTGCCTCGTCCTGCGCGTTGGAGTAGACCCGCACACGCAGATTCGTGTTTGCCAGAGCTTTCACCAGCCGGTCACGGTCATGCTGGAAGGCGTAGAACACCAGAGCGTGTTGCCCGTTGAGCTGCTCCACCAGCTCCATAAAAGCGTCGATTTTGCAGTCATGGATATGGACAGCGTTCCGGTCCCCGTCGTAAATCGCCCCGTTGCAAAGCTGCAAGAGCTTGTTCGTCAGGACGCCGGCGCTCTGGGCTGTGATGGTATTCTCGTCCACCTGCAACAGCAGGTCGGTCTCCAACTGGGCGTAGGCTTTCTTGGCCGCAGCGTCGAGTGCCACCGGGACGTCGTTATGTATGACGTCCGGCAGAGTGAGGTAGTCGCTGGCCTTCATGCTGATGCAGATGTCGCTGATGGCTCTCTTTATCATCTCAAAGCTGCCCTCCTTCGGGTCGTAGCTGAAGATGGTCGTGCGGTTGCGCTTGCCGGGGACAAAGTACCGGTCACGATATGCGCCCAGCGTCCCACATAGCCGTACACCGCCGTCCAGCAAGTAAATCTGCGCCCACAGGTCTTCAAGGCCGTTGCCGGTCGGAGTACCGGTCAGCTCCACAATTCTGCGAATCCTGCTGCGGACCAGCCGCAGGGATTTGAACCGCTTGCTCTGAGGGTTCTTGAAGCTCGAACTCTCATCCAGCACCACCATGTCGAACGGCCACGCATTTTTGAAGTGCTCGACCAGCCATGTCACGTTCTCGCGGTTTATCACGTAGGCGTCTGCCGGCATCGCCAAGGCCCTCAGCCGCTGCTGTGATGTACCGAGGACCGGCACGACCCGCATCATCTTTAGTTGGTCCCACTTCGCGGCCTCCGTAGTCCACGTGGCCTCGGCCACCTTCTTCGGTGCGATGATGAGAGGCTTTGAGACCTCCCACCGGTTATACCGCAGGTCCTTGATGGCCGACAGGGTGATAGCCGTCTTTCCCAAGCCCATATCCAAAAACAGCCCAATCGCCGGATCGCTGATGATTCGGTCAATGCAATACTGCTGGTATGGATAGGGTACAAACCTCATGCCTCATCACCTCCCTCAATTTCTGCAAGTAGCTCCTTCACCGCGTCGATGCCTTTGACCACGCGGGCATCGGCTCCGCGCTTTTGCATTTCTCCGATAACATACCTCTGGATTTTCGTAAGGCGGCCTGTCTCGGTCTTCAGCTCGACGAAGATGACCCGGCCTTTCGCCGTTATGATGATTCGGTCAGGCACACCTAATGTACCGGGGCTGACGAACTTCAGGCACATCCCGCCGAGCCTTTTCACACCTTCGACAAGACGCCGCTCAATTTGACTTTCTTTCATCTGTACCTCCTCGCGCGCACGCGCGCGTATAATTTGCGCGGATTAGGCGAATTAGGGAGTGTGTATTTTCTCTACTTCCTCTAATCTCTCTATTTACAGGTCTATTTAGTAGTGAATGTTCCAATGTTCCACTAACTACATAGAGTAAATAAAGAGAACTGAAAAGTTGCTTAGAACAACCGGGTGTCGTGTTTATGAACCAAATGGGGTGGAACATCGACTGGAACATTGCCGGAACAACGGAACATTGAAGGTGGAACATTGGGTGGAACATTGCTCGACTTTCCGCCCTGACTTTCGACTTTCCGCCCTGAACATCGACTTACATTCAAATGTTCCGCGAATGTTCCACTAAATGTTCCGGCTTTCATCGCACCATTTCTCTACGTCGATGCCCATATCAAGTAGCTTTCTGGTGCAGAGCCACTCGGCGTCTTCATCGTCCATCTCGTAGTATTTGACCAGCGTGTCAATCTCCACCGAGAACCGGTCGAAGAACTTCCGCAGCCGCTGTTCACCAAAGCCAAGCTGCTCATGGAGCACGTAGAGAATCATTGCGTTCAGCTCGACCTCGTGCTTCCGCGTGTACTCCGCAAGCTGCCGCTCGATCTCCATGTTCATGGCCTTCTTCTCCGCAGACGTAAGAACCGCGCCATAGATTTTGCCGCCAGCCTTTTTCACCACCATGCCGATTACCTCCGCGCTCACTCTAAGAGCATTCGTGCCAACTCGATGGCGTCCTGAAGATGGCAGTAGACGTCAGGGAACCCATTCGCATGGCCCAACTCCCACGCATACGCCCAGAGGCGCTGGGCCTTGACCCGTGATAGGTCGTGGCCCACGTCCTCCTGAATCAACCGGTAGATGTCTTCGAGGATGGCGTCGCGGCGCTTGTTCTTTTCGGTGTTCAGCCGCGCCACCTCTGCCTGATAGTCGGCGTTGTTCTTCTCCACCATTTCGCGGTTCCAGCGGACAGACCTCTCCTCATCGAAGATGTGGTCAGCCCGGACCTTGCGGATGCCCGCAGGGACGCAGGACATCCGCTCCATCGCCTCGAACTCGGTGCGGATGGTCTGCCAGTCCTTGACGATTGCTAAATCGCTTCTCTTACCCATCAGATGTTACCTCCCTCTGATGCGCTGGAATCCGCGCTGCTTGCCACAGTAGCCGAAGCGCAGACTTCCCGGCGTTTTCTCCCATCCGGGTATTGCCCGGAGGATGTCATTGATTTCGGTGGAATCGCTGTACCGGAAATCGCGCGGCTGGCCTCCAAAGGCTTCGCACCAAATCTCCAAGGCGCACACTCTGTCGCGCTTGACGAGATTTACGCTACCCTCCACGGTGCCGTTGAGGTACAGCCGGCGTTTGTCCAGCGACCACTTCGGCCAGTCTTCCGGCACCGGCTGGTCGATGAAGTCAAGGATGATGCCCTCCTTGCTGCTGACCTCGCGGTGGGCCTCCTGTTCTTCCTTCGCTTCTTCTTCCAGCTCGCCGGTCAGGAACAGGCCCTCACCAAACCGCCAGCGCATGACGGCCTCGGCCCAAATCTGGTCAATCTCCTCATCGAGCGTGTCCCACACGAGCTTCTTGCGCGGCTGGACGCCCACGTCCACCGGCCAGAACCGGCGGTTGCCCGTGCGATCTCGCAGGAACATGGCGGTGTTGGTGGTGCCGAAGAACACGCAGCAGCGCGGCAGCTCCTTGACGTGACGCCCGTAGGCCGCCCTGAATCGGTCTGCCCGCAGGGATAAGAATTGCTTGATGCGAGCCACGTCTGATTGCCTGAAGGCGTCCAGCTCACCGATTTCGACCAGCCACACACCTTGCAGCAGCTCACTGGCCTCCTTGCCCTCGAAGGTGCGGATGCCATCGTTGAACCAGCCCTTGCTCATCTTGTCGAGCAGCGTGGACTTGCCGATGCCCTGCGGACCGGCGAGGATGAGCATGGTGTCATACTTGCACCCCGGCGTCATCGCCCGGGCCACCGCCGCCGTGAAAGACTTCCGTGTAACGGCCCGGACGTAGGGCTTATCCTCAGCGCCGAGGTAGTCGATGAGCAGGGTATCGAGACGCGGCACACCGTCCCATTCCAGCTTGGACAGGTAGTTGCGGACGTCATTGAACTTGTGCTTCTCGCTGTGCAGGGACAGAGCACCGTCGATTTTGCCGTTGCCGGTAATCTTGTAGACCTTCTCGAAGTACCAGTAGAGGCCCTGATTGTCGTTGTCTGTCCACCCCCTTCTTTTGTCAAACACGCTCCACGGCAGGTCTCCCAGCACTTCGCCGCGTCCGGCGAACTCGTTCAGCGCGAATTTGCCCCGGAGGTTCGGGTCATTTTCAAGGATGAGCCAGATGTTGTCGATGGTAGCCTTAATCGTGCCGGTCTGCCGGTTCAGCTCCAAGTCCATTGTCCAGTCGAGGTTATCACCCTCGCTGGATGAGGCCGCCTCAGCCAAGTTGCTGAAGTCGCTGACCGCAGAATCAGCTCGTTCCTTCGCAAGCTGCCGGGAGACCCGCGCGTCCTCCACAGCGAGGTTGCACATCGCCGTGTAGGATGGGAGCCTGTTAGTGGGCGTGTTTGGGTCAGCGCCATCATCGAGGTCGCCAAACTTGTGCAGGCGCACCAAGTCGAAGGCGTTGACTAACCTGCCGCAGCAGGGGTCGGTGGAGTGGTGACTGTACAGGAACATCCCGTTGTCGTACACCACTGCTCCACCGGTCGTGCTGCCGCCAAGGTAGGTGTATCTTCCTCTTGAATCATCCACCGGCGCATAGATGCCATCGAGATAGGTGTCCATCGCGCCGTAGATGTCGTATGTCCGGCAGAACGCGCCCACCACGCCAGCCTTGCTGAGTGGGTCGCTCTGCTTCATTGCCAGTTTCTTATAGGCGTTGTCTGCACCAGGGACCTGCGGCCACTTCGAGACGTCGCGCCAATCCCCGAACTTTTCGTTCATCGCATTCAGCAGACCGTCTGCGGAGAGCATGGGCTTATCGCCGAACGTGAAGATGTACTCGCTGTCCTTGCAGCAGCTCGGCCAGTACATCAGCCGCGTGGCCTCGAACGTGGTCGGGTCAGCGAACTCAATGCCGATGCAGACGGCCATATACCGGGCCAGCGGCTCGTATTCGTCTGCCGTGACCGTGCGGTCGAGGGGCAGCAGAATACGCAGCCGGGGGCTTGCCGGTGAGTGTTTGCGAGTTGAATAGATGCAGTAGCCGCAGCCGAGCGCGTCTACGCGCTTCAGGATTTCTTCGGTGCCACCGGGCGGGATGGTGTCAAAGTCGAGGGTGATAATTTCGCGGCCTGTCACGGCCCCGGCCTTGCGGCGCGGGCCGGACAGGGTGCCAGCGACGAACCCGCCGATGTCTTTCTTGTCATCCTGTTCAGACTTTCGCAGGGAGAGGTACTCCTGCATCGTCTCTGTTGACCGGCTGGGAATTCGGAGCTTTTCGTAGAACTCCGACAGCATCAGGGTCTGCGGCTGCCAGTTCACGCTCTTTCGGTTATTGCCGACAGAGATTGTAATTTGGCGGTCATTGACCATTGGCTCCGACCTCCTTCCGTCTACCTGTATTTCTTGCCAGTTTCCTTGTCCATGAGGACGATCCGGCCCACGACCTCAAAGCCTACCAACTCTGCGCAGCCCTTCATCACGGGGATAAGGGCGCTGATGGCGGCAAGCCGGTCAGCCTCCTTGCGGCGTTCCTCTTGCGCGATGTTGCTCATCGCTTCGCCGACTGTGGGGTCAGGATAGCCCTCAGCATTTTTGTGTACAAACATGGCGTTAGTCCTTTCTGAAGAAATCGCCAACCCAGCCATCAGCGTTGAGGGGAAGGTCGGACGCCCACGGAATCGGCAGCGACATCAGCCGCACGACTTCATCGAGGTCGGCCTTCTCCGCAGGGCAGTCCACCACCACTTCGTCGTGGATGTGGAACACCACCGGGAACCCGGCGGCCTCCAACCGCTCGATGGCGATTGCAAGGCAGTCACGGGCGATTGCCTGAACACAGTTCTCCACGAGCTTGCCGCCGTAGGTTTCAAGCTGCGTCCACTGCTTCGTGGTCTGGTTGACACCATAGTAGAGGATGGAGGGACGGCCCCAAGAGTTCTCGCCGAGCGAGGGCTTCGCGTAGTAGAGCTTGCGGCGGCTCGGCAGGGTGATGGTGAGGAAGTCCAGCCCGTTCTCAATGTCCATCTCACGGGCCAGCATCAGCCCTCGGACGCCCGCCGGATGGCCGGTCTGGATGACAGACACTGCCGCCGATTCGAGCGAATACCAGAGGTCCACAATGCGCTTATTGGAATCCCGCCAGCGGGAAACGATGTCCGGCAGGTCGTCTTCTGGGATGCCCATTTTCAGAGCGCCCATTGCGATGAGCGCACCGGAGCTTCCCTGATAACCCAGCGCCAGTTCAGCGACCTTGCCCTTTTGCCGCAGGGCGTATTCGGGGTTGCCCTTCTTAATTTTTTCCAGCGGGACGCCGAACATCTGGCTCGCCGACGCCTCGTAGATTTTGCCGTGGGTCCTGAACACTTCCAGCCGCCACTGCTCTCCCGCGAGCCACGAGATGACGCGGGCTTCGATGGCGCTGAAGTCAGCATCCACCAGCTTGTTGCCTTCGGACGCCACGAACGACGTGCGGATGAGCTGGGACAGGGTATCAGGCACGGAGCCGTAGAGGAACCGCAGCTTATCCTCCTGCTTGTTCCTGACGGCCTCACGAGCCAGTGGGAGCTGCCCGATGTAGGTGCGCGGGAGATTCTGGACCTGCACGAGACGGCCCGCCCAGCGGCCTGTGCGGTTGGCTCCGTAGAACTGAAGCAGCCCTCGTACCCGGCCATCGGCGCACACAGCGGCCTCGATAGCGTCGTACTTCTTGGTGCTGGTCTTGCCCAACTCCTGCCGGATTTCGAGCATCCGGTTAGCCGAGCCGGTCACAGCGTTGCTTTCCAGCATAGCGGCAACCGTGTCTTTCCGCAGATCGGTGACGGGCGTGTCAGTGGCCTTTTCCAGCCACGTCGAGAGCTGGGCGATGCTGTTCGGGTTTTCCAGCCCGGTGATGGAGATTGCCTCCTGCATGAGCCGGTCACGGGACTGCGCCCCGATTTCCAGAGCGCCGCGCACCATGCCCATGTCCACCGCCACGCCTCTGGCGTTGATGAGCAGGTCGGTCTGCCACTGTTTCTCGATGTCATCCGGCACTGGGAAGGCCGACAGCCGGCGCTCGATCTCTTTCTCGGTGGTGACGTCACCCAGGCAGTAGGTCTTGAACAAATCCCACTTATCCGGGTCGTGCTTCGGCAGGTTGCGGTGCCGTCCACCGTTTGATTGTGTGGGGGTGCAGGGTACGCAGAAGTACCGGATGAGCGCCTTGCCTACCGAGAGCTTCTGCTTTTCGGCTGGCAGACCCAGCGCCTTGCCGGTGGCGTCCAAGCCCGCTGTGTAGCCGCAGTAGAGGCCGTGCAGCATCGTGTCCCGCCACTGGTCCACCGGCAGCAGATGACCGTAGAACTTCGAGAGACAGTACCACTCGAACGCGGCGTTGTAGGCGTGTTTGATGTACTCCGGGCTTTCCACAGCTTTGTAGAGCCAGTCAGGGAGGAACTCGCCCTGCGCCAGATCCACAATCTCCACCGGTCCGTCATCTACGCTGTACGCGAACAGCAGGATTTCAAAGTCAGGGCTTTGCACATATTTGTAGGCCCCCGACTTGCCGATGGGAACGCTGCTGTAAGTTTCAAGGTCAATACTGAGGTGGTGCTTCATTCGGCTTGTCCTCCTTTCAGCATTTTCCACCTAAACCTCCTGTCCGCAGGCACAAGGCCAGAATCCTCAGCCTCGAATCTACGGTCGAAGTCAAGCACTGTGTGACCGTCTGCGTGAAACGTGGTCGGGCTATCCGCATCCCACTTCAGGAGTAGCGCCCACAAGTCTGGATAATTCTTCCGTAGGAGCCTTAGCTGATCCACCCCTTGATTGTGGCAAAACCAGCAGCCTCCACGTGCAGCTGTGGTATAAATCGGAGACAACAAGCCTCGTTCCTCGCACCATTTGCGGCAGTCTGCTTCGGTCCAACCGATTTCAACGAGTGGTAACTTGAACCCCGGTTTGTTGTGTCGCTCTATCCTTTCTGGCTCGTCTGCTGCTATGCCGAGGTACTGCACAATATTTTTCTTTGCCCCTTGTGCAAGGGGGCCAGAAGAAAACCCGGCGTTTGAGGTCGCTCGTACACCAGTTTCCTCTGATGATGGGGAATCCAAGGACGCGTCCTGACTTTGAGTTTCTTGCACCACGATCCGATTGTGTACGGGAAGCCTGTGATGCCTCCCCCCCCCATCAATAATGTTCGTTTTCAAACGGTCATTGCACCATGCGCCCTTGGTGTATGGAAACCCAGCGGGGCTGCCTTCAGAGAACCTTCCGCCCAGTTTCCGTTTAGGGATGTGATAGAACAGTTTTTCATAGGTCAATTTCTCGCCATCGCGCATGGCGCAGAGGTGTTCTACTTCAATACCAAATTCAGTCTTGATGTAGGCGTCCGCTAGAGCCTTGAACTCGACCATCGGCGGCAGATCGGCATGGATTGTGTCTGTTGCCCAAACTTCTGCGTGGATTATTCGGTTAAGGGGCCACCCAAGTTCTTTGATAGCCCCCAAACAGGCAAGACTGTCCTTTCCGTATGAAAGCGACAGCACATGAGTGGTTTCATTCATCCGACCCACCTCGCCTCTGTAACCTGATTGCGGGACCACATCAGCTTATCTCGCCGTCTGGCGATGGAACGAATCGCGCCATTGAGAATATCGAGGCCGCGATACTGGCCCGCGCCGAAGAAGTCAGAAATCACCCGCTGCTGTTCTGCAATCAGCGCGTTGAGTTTATCCAGCGCCTTTACGCACCGGTCGTGCTCGGTAGTAAGATTTCGGATTAAGTCTGCCTGCTGCGCCTCAGTGCAATACTGCGCGGCAATCCGCAGCAACTTTTTGATCTTCCTCTTATCCGCAGTTCCGAAGAACTCGCTGACAACTATCTCGTAGCTGCCGCTCGGGTGGTCTACCCGAAAAATCGCTTTATCAGTCATCCATTGTCCTCCTTGTCCAGATAGCCCGACATCACAAGGGCCACAGCCTCGCACAGGATGCCCAGCTTCAGACGCTCTAAGTTATCCCAGCTCAGGTCTTTCCCACCTCGTTGGCCCGCCGTTTTCTGCGTAACCACCTGCACCCAGTCGTGGACATACTCTTTCAACAATTCCACATTCGGCTGTGGATTTCTCAGGGCCGCCCACATTGCGAGGTCTTCCAGTGGAGCTGGACTATGTTTTGCCATGCGACCTCACCTCACATCTGCTTAAAATGAAAGACACGCGACCGCTTATTTTGCGGCCGCGTGTCTTTCGTGTTTACCCGAAATACGGCTGGCCGGTGAGGGGGTTGATAGCACCGGGCTGTACGCCCATCGGATTACCCTGCTGAGGCTGGCCGCCATAAGGACCGTCAGCGGCACCCCACGGAGCCACACCGTCAGCAGCGGGAGCCGGAGCGGGAGACGGAGCGGGAGCCGGAGCGGGCGCAGGTGCGGGAGCGGCATACCCGGTGTTGGGGTAGCTCATCTGGCCCAGGGTGGCCGGCATCGCGCCGCCGTAGGCGGGAGTAGCAGGGGCAGCAACCGTCTGGCCGACACCAGCGAAGTCAGCCGCAGCAGACGCGCCGCCGGCCAGAGGCTCTCCGTCACGGGTCTTCATCACGTTGCCAAGACCGCAGCCTACGCCTCGCTTGCCGGCAGTGTTGTAGCCGAAGAAATTGATGGTCACGCGGGCATACATACCGCTGTAGATGTCCTGTGGCAGCAGCTCCGTGTTGATGTCGCTCTGGGACACCACCTGCGGCTTGTTCTTCGTGCTGGCAGTGATGACCCAGCAACCCTTGCACTCGGGGCCGTAGGGAGTACCGTTCTCACGAACGCCATCGCCGTCGTGGATGGGGATAGGCAGGACCGGAGGACGGACGCCGCCCCAAATCTTCGCCTGTGCGTCCTTGGCAGCAGCCTCGATGCTGGCGTCGATGTTCGCCTTCACCGCCGTGTCAGTCTTCGGGATGAGCAGCGTGACGGAATACTTCGGGGTCGCGGTGGGGTCGTTGTTGTTCACACGAGGGGCCACGAGGTTCACGTAGGACAGCCGGACTTCGCCGGTCAGGACCTTGGTCGGAATGTTGTTGTACATGATTTTTCTCCTTTCGTATTGAACCATTTGCTCTGCGTCAAATTCACCTTTGTCGAATAAACTCATTGCTCTTTAACTCTGCGCGACGACGCCGGCGAAGTCAGACGCCGCGCTGCTGAATGGCTGTCTGGAATCACTCTCAGGGGCGATGGTAGGCTTGCCCTGCGGCTTGGTTACGAACTCTCCGACCAGCTCCTTGAACTTCACGGTGCCAAGCATCTTTTCAAGCTGGGCAAGGGTCTTCGGTACGCTGTCGTAAATCAACGCGCGGTCTACTCCACTCTCTTGGAGCTTATCGAGGGCTGCGTCTTGGTCGGTCCAGCAACGGCTGCTACGGCCCTCCACGACCTTGTAGCCGGGGATGCTTTCACCGTTGAGCATGACTTCGAGCGCTCTCTTTTTCACGGCCTCATACCACGTCACAAGGTCTTCACCTTGCGAGAGGACGACGCCGACTTCCTCCGGGGACAAGATGGCTACGTTATGGTTCGCAACACAGTCCTTGAAGTCATCAAAGGCGCTGATGTGCTGATTCGCCTGAGCCTTGCACATACCGTTGGCCCTACAGAACCGGCACCACTCGCCGGCGTGATATTCACCGAAGCCCATGAACGCCATCTGCGCCCTGGGCTTGATGCTTTCACCCCACGCCAGCAGCTCGTCCACGCCGCAAGTCCACCCGCCGTAGGCGTTGATGCGGGGCTGGTCGATGTAAACCGTGACGTTCTTCAGAGCATCACCGAACAGCGGCTGGTAGAGCTTCAGCGCACCGAGAGCGTACAGCATGAGCTGGGGGTTCTCCTCGGGGCTGACAGGGACGCCCTTCCCGTGCTTGTAGTCCGTGATGATGAGGGTATCGCCACCGAACATCACGCAGTCACAGCGACCAAACGCCTCCGGGACGTAATCGGAGATGTCCACCTTGACCTCAAAGGCGATGTACGGTTCATTGGCGAACTCCATCGCCCGCTCGGTCAGGTGTTCCACGTAGGTCTCAGCCGTGTGGAGCATCTCATCATCCCATACCTCATCGGTCTTCAGCTTCTTGATGACACGGTTGTACTCAGCAGCCTTCGCCTTCTTGAACTTCTTCTTGGCGGCGATCTCGCAGACGCTGTGAGCTACCGTCCCTTCGTGGGCGTACTCACTGGGCTTCTCAGGGAGCGTCGCTTCAAGTCGCGGTGCAAGTGGGCAGTTCAGCCAGCGATGGGCGCTGGACGGGGAAAGCAAGGCATGGTCACTCATATCTTCGCCCCCAGCTCTCTCAGGCCGGTAGCGAACGCGCCGAGCTGCTCAGGCTTCAGGTCCATGACGGCGTTTGCGCCGAAGGACATCAGCAGGTTCCGCAGCTCATTGACCTTGCCAGCATCCATGAGCGTCGCACCGGCGGCCATGATTTGGTCAATCGTGTACTGAGGCGGCTGTGCCAGCGGGACATTGGGTGCGGGGTAATTCGGAGTAGCCTGAGCAACGGGACCGGGGCTGGGCAGCGGGTTAGGCTGAACAGGAGCGGCGGGCGCAGGAGCCGGCATCGGAGCAGGTGCAGGTGCAGGTGCAGGGGCGGGAGCCGGAGCAGCAGTCTGAGGATTCGTCATGGGCTGCTGCGGTGCTGCCACCGCGCCCTGCTGGGGCGTGAGCTTCGCGCCGCCCATCGCAGCAGCAAGGTTGTTGAGCGCCCCGACAAGTTCCGGTGCCTCAATAGTGATTCGCATTTCGAGCATGGTTTTGTCCTCCTTAAAAAGTTGTTCAATATTCGCTTCTGAATACATTCTCCCGATTCTCACCGGCCTCGAAGTACAGAAGCTCCGACAGCGGCTGGCAACCGCCGGCGTACCAATCAGATAGAGCTTGCTCTGCTACAGCGTAATCGTTCTCTGACACTGGCCTCGATTGACGCCAGTAGCCGTCAAACTGGTTCGGCGCAGACACGACATCCAAAACTGTATCGCCGCCAAAATTTCCGGCGCTTACCCGATTCAGGATGACCTCGCATACGAGACGCTTGTCCTGCTCCTTGTCCTCATAGCACTCACCTGCAAGGGTCAGGACCATAGCCTCGACGTCCTCATCCGACCACGGAACCTCTGGTGTAGCACTCACCATCGGTGGGGTGCTCGGCTTTGGAGTGATTAACGCATACTGCGTTTTCTCCACAACAGGGTCTGGCAAGCTCGTGTTTTGCCCTCCATCGTTGCAGGACGTGAGAAAAAGGGATACCGCGATCACGGCTACTGCGAGGGCCGGTTTTGTAACTTTGGCTATTTCAGTCAATACAATCACCTATTCTCGCCGCAATGCGGCGGATTTTTCTTTGCCTGAAATCGTACTGACAGCACACAATTTCACCTTCAAGCGTGGTTTCCCGGCAGTAAATACCGTCTTCAAGCCACTCACGCTGAACTTTCTCACCGTCATTCAATTTAGGCAAACTGGCCTTTGCCATATTCGCAAGTTCTGTCGCAATAGAGAGAAGAACTTCCGATGCGGGATTCACTGGTCTTCGACCTCATCCACGTCATCGGCAAGCAGTTCCTCGATGGTGCAGCCATAGAGCTTGGCGAGCTGCGGCAGCTTGTCGGCACGAGGCTTCGCAAGACCTCTCTCCCACTTGCTCACGGCAGAGGGCTTTACGCCAACGGCCTTTGCAACTTCGAGCTGTGTGGGGATGGCTCCGCGAAGCCTGCGCTCTTTCATGACGTTCATGCACTTACCTCCTTCTGGCAAATTACTTGTGGTTATTGTATTTGCTCTATACTCTCATTATACCACTGATACGCCTGTTTGTCAACTATTTTTCACAAAAATATAGGGAGAGTGGAGGGCTTGACAAAACGACTTTAAGGCGATATAATCAACTTAGAGGAAAGGTGGTGTACCTATGGATGATTTTGGTGAACGCCTCAGAAAGCTGAGAGTAGCGCAGGACCTCACCCAGCAGCAGTTGGGTGAAAAGCTCGGCGTTGTCCCATCAACCATTGGCAAATACGAGAAGGTCAAGGATTCCTACCCAAGCATAGAGGTGCTGATTAAGCTGTCCGACTTTTTCAGCGTCAGCACCGACTATCTCCTGAAAGGCGTAGAGCCTACTGGGAATGTAGAGAACAATATAAACGGGTCACTGTCTAACAGCCCCTTCATTCAGGCAAACCACGGCGGCGTGGTGTACAACGGAGACAGCACAATCTCACCCGAGGCTTTAGAGCTGCTCCGTATTTATGAGAACCTCAGCGGACGCAGCCGTCTAAAGTTGCTCAATTTTGCCGTCGAGCTTGAAGGAGGCAAAGACTGATGAACCGCGCAGCCCTCTACATCCGTGTTTCCACGCTGGAACAGGCGCAGGAGGGCTACTCCGTCGGCGAGCAGAAAGAACGCCTGATTGCGTACTGCAAGGCCAAAGACTGGATTATCGCGGACATCTATGTGGATGGCGGGTACACCGGCAGCAACCTGAACCGTCCCGGCATCCAGAAGCTCATCTCCGAGACGGACAAGTTCGACCTCGTGCTGGTCTACAAGTTGGACCGTCTCTCCCGCTCCCAGCGGGACACGCTCTACCTCATCGAAGAAGTCTTCCGGCCAAAGGGCGTGGACTTCATCTCCATGCAGGAGAGCTTCGACACATCGACCCCATTCGGCAAGGCCATGATTGGCCTCCTCGCTGTGTTCGCCCAGCTCGAACGTGAGCAGATAAAGGAGCGCACGTGGATGGGCCGCGTAGCCCGCGCCAAGACCGGCCTCCACCACGGCGGGGGCCATATCCCCATCGGCTATGAGTACGAGGACGGGCATCTCGTCATCAACCCGTATGAGGCCGAGCAGGTGCGGAAGATATACGAGTGGTATCTTGCTGGTGATTCCCTGAAGACCATCACCGACAAACTTCAGGAGGTGGGGTACACGAACAAGTACAGCAGCTACAACTCATGGACCAGCGTCCGAAACATCCTCGGCAATGAGACCTACACCGGACGGCTGCATTTTGGAGATGTCATAGTGGATAACGCACACGAACCTATCATCAGCAAAGAACAGTTCGACGCGGCGCAGGTTCTCCGTGGCAAGCGGCAGGAACAGTATGGCGGTCAGGCGTTCCAGTCCAAGCATCTGCTTGCCGGCCTCGTCTACTGCGGCCACTGCGGGGGCAGGTACTACCTTCGGAACACCGGCAAGTATTCCTACTACGCCTGCTACTCCCGCACCAAACAGATGAAAAGCATGGTGAAGGACCCGAACTGCATGAACAAGATTTGGAAGGGTGCGGAGCTGGAAGCCATTGTGGATGCCCGGATTCGGGAGCTTCTCAGCTCACCGGAGATGGCCGCAGAGATCGCCGCCAGCCGCTCCAAGCCCGCCCCAGTCAGCAAGAACGCAGACATCGAAAAGAGGCTCCGGGAAATCGACAAGCAAATCGGCAAGCTCATGGAGCTGTACCAACACGACGATATACCGCCCGAGCTTCTGGGCGAGCGTATCAACAAGCTCTACAACGAGCGCACCGCTCTGGAATCCACCCTTGCCCCGGTGGTCGAGGATGAGGCCATGCCGTTCGATTTGGTGGAGGCCCTCATCTCGGATGCCGCGCAGGTCTGGGACTTCGCGGACGAGAGCCAGAAACGCCGCATCCTGCAAAGCCTTGTGTCCCGCATTGTGCTCACCGACGATGACGTCCAGATTGAGTGGGCCTTCTGACAGCAACGAAAAAAGCCCTACCGCTCACGTGAGCGGTAGGGCTTTCCTGTTACTTTTCTGAAGACTGCGCGATTGCGTTCTGCACAACGGCGGCTGCGGTCGCAGCAGCAGTGCTGGCGGCAACCGATGTAGCATTCGCAGAGCTGGCGCTTTCCAGTGCCGCAGTAGCGGCGGGCAGCACCTTCTGCTTGCGTACCTCGGCCTCAATGTAGGTGGTGAGGTACTCGGTCAGATCGCCATAGGTTTCCTCGATAAAGGCTTTGGTTGCGGGGCTGATCGCCTTGATACAGGCGGCAAGCGCCATAGCAAGGGCCTGCTTCTGAGCCTCCGCGTCAAAGCTACCGGCCTTTTTCAGTTCATCGACGTAGGTCTGCGAAACGGCAGACACGGCGATACTGACGATACCGGTTACTTCCTCGATGACGTTCCCCAGCAGAATGCTGTTGGTCTGCGCTGCGGCCTCCTCGCCTTTCTTCTTTACGAAGGAGGCAACAAAAGCGGACAGCGCGGTCACTGCGGCGGTGACAACCGCCATCAGCAGGTTAAAGACAGCTTCATTCATCAGTCGTACTCCTTACATTTTGATGCAGTAGTCAAGGCTGACCCAGCCAGCGCCGGATTTCAGCTTGCCCCACTTGCTTGCGCCGGCCCCTGTGGATTCCTCCACAATCGTGTAGACACCGGGTTTGATGAATCCCTTGCGGGCGTAGCCGGTGCCGGGGCCAGACCGGATGTTGAGGTCGGTAGCGGTGATTCTCACCAGATAGTTCACGTCTGCGGAGCCGCCCTCCACCGAGATGGTGTTGGCGTCTACCCAGCCGTACACGTTGCTGGTGGCGTCGGTGTGGATGATGTGGTACGGGTGCTTGGCGTTGGCCGACATCGCGGTAATCTTCGCGGGACCTGCCTTCGCTGTAGAGCCGCTGGCGGCGTTGGCGCTGGTGTAGTGCTTGCCGCCGGCGAAATTGACTACTGTGCCGATGTCCAGCTCCGCAGCAGGGGTGCTGGGGGTCGAGGGCGTAGAGGGCTGCGCGGTGGAGCCGCCGAGCTGCGCCGTGACCTTGCTGGCAAGGTCGCCCATGCGAGCGTACATCCAGTCGCCGGGGCAGCTCTTATTGGCAAACCACCTGTGGACGGTCAAGACCATCTCGTCAGACTTGGGGGAGTAGTTGAGGGTCTTGTCCTTATCGCCAAGCCAGAGCAGCTTTTTCTTACCGTTGCGCCGGCAGATGTCCACGCAAAGGGTGATGAGCTTCTGGTACACCACATCCTTAAAAGCATAGGGCGCGGTGGTATCAGACGCGCACTCGATGGTCACAGCGCGCTGGTCGTTGGCATTGGAGGAAGTACACCAAGACCGGTTGCCCTCGTCCACACACAGCAGCACGCGCCCGTCTACGCCGATGCCGTAGTTGCAGGACGCCTGACGGGACGTAGGGGCAAAGACGTTGCCCAGCGTTTCCACCGAACACTGGCCCACCACACAATGCGGCGTGATGCAGTCAATGGCGTGGGTGCGCTTGCCGGAATGATTCGGACTGAGTTTCGTATAGTTTACGAGCGAACTGTTGCTCATGCTATTACCTCCATTCGCGGGCGCTGCGTACTTGTCGTAGTAGGTCTGACCGTACCCTGCCCGCTTGATTTTGACTGCCTCACCCTGATTGGCAGGGCGCTCAAAGTTCAGCAGCACACTGTCGCTGGCAGTCCGAACGGCAGTCGCGGTTTTCAGGGTGGACAACACGGACTTGTAGCCGGTGGAAAGCTCCTCAAACAGAAAATCGAGCTGCATATCCAAGTCCCCGATGGACTTGCCAGCAGCCCGAGCGAAAGCAAGCAGATTCTGTTTTCGGCTCCAATACGTCCACTGAGCGAGGCCGTAGCCCGCGCTGTCGTGGACAAAGTTCTGGTACTTCCCGCTATCTACGGCGGCGGTGTACGCCGCGTCTGTGTAGCCCAGCTTCTTCTCGTAGGTGTTCTGTAAATTCTGCGGATTCAGGCCGCTCTCCGCATAGAGGTTTCCCATCAGGCCGGCAGCACCGGCAGCAGACAGGCCCTTAGCCAAGAGGTAGTCCCAAATCCTTTTTTCGTTGGTGCTCATCGCGCCTCAGTCCTTTCGCTGTGGGTCAGCCCACGCCCGCAGAACCGTCGCTTGTGGTGTCCGAGGAGGTGTCCACGATGCCGCCGCTTCGGTACACGGGCTTATCAGGCCAGTTGTTGTTCTTGCTCAGGTTCTCGACGGCAGACTTGATGGCGTAGGCAAGAACCACGCCGATAATCTCCGTCACCGCCACCTGAGACAAGCTCTCAGCAATCTGCATCTTATCGAGGGCTGCGAGGATGTAGCTGCACCATACCCACGCGAACCCGTTGGCGAGACAGATCCACACGACCATCTTCATGGTCTCCCGCTTCTTCCTGCCCGCAGAGCCGGTCTTCGACTTCTTACTTTTGTGCAGCCCGGAGACCGCGCTGCGGACAATCAGAGCGCCGAGGAAAACGAACGAAACGACGCCTACGCCGGCGAGGATGGCGATGAGGATATTCCAGCCAGCTCCCATAAATCACACCTCCTTCGCATTGACTGGCGATGCCGTCAGCTTTCGCCGTGCTTGCTGCCGGGCCGGGTCCGTCCGGGGATAGGCTCATCGATGTTCACGATTTTCAGCTTGTTCATGGCCGGCTGAACGACGGAGTGGATGTACCCGTTGCCCCCGACGTCCTCGTAATCGCTGAACATCTCCCAGAAAGCCTCGGCCTCCATCGTGTTCCATGTACCCGCCGGGTTGCAAGCAGGGTCGGTATAATACCGGTAGCTCTGAAGCAGACGGTCTCTGAGCCGGTTCCGCTCGCGGCGGGTCATGTCATCCTCCATCTTCTTCAGCCGCTCGATCTGCTCGCTCTGCGCCGAGTGCAGGGCGTCGATTTCCGTCTGCAACTCCTTCTGGACCCGCAGACTTTGTGCGCGGTACTCATGGTATTTGCTTACTTGGTCAAGGGCGGTTTTGAGCTGCTCGTCCTTCTTCTTGCCGGCCTCGTACCGTTCAATCAGATACTTTGACACCTTCCTGTAAATCAGGTAGCAGAATAGGATAGCAAGCAGCAGCTCAACAACATTAAGTACCGTGATGCTGCCGAACACGTCCTTGAACTCCTCCAATCCAGTCAATGGCATTACCTCCCACCTTTAGTCTGAAAAAGCCGGCGGCCTTATACAGACCGCCGGTATTCAGCCATATTGACGTCGCCGACGAGCGTCTGCAAACGGGCGGCAAGTGCCTCATCTTCCAGAGCCTGCGCCCCGAGCTGCTCTAACACCTCGGCCTGAGCCTTGATGATGCCAGCTTGCCGGAGGCAGATGTCGGCCAATTCTTCGATGACGCTCATTCGGCGACAACGTACTTCTCGCCGGTAATCTCCTCGTAGCGGTCAGCGTTGATTTCGCCGTCCTCCACGCGGGACACCAGCTCGGTCTTAACACCGTTCTTGCGGTAGTCGGGAACAGAATCCCAAACCTGCGTACCGGCAATCAGCCGGTTGGCCCAAATCTTATTCATCAGTTTGTACCTCCTTCAGAAATGGCAAGAGTGCTGACAAGGGAATCCAGCTCGCATACGGCGTCCTCAATGGCGCTCATACGCTCATCATTCATCTCGTCCTGCTCACACATGGCGTCCTCGATCTCGCTCATCCGGGTGCCGGTCAGCTCGTCCTGCTCACACAGGGCGTCTTCCAGCGCGGCAGTGCTCTCGTTGACCTGCTGGATAACAGGCCCGGTCTTATCGACGGCACGATAATGCCGGTCGATTTCGTACCAGTCGTAGCAGTTGCCCTCCACGTCCTCGGCGCTCTCGATTTTCCGCACGACGCGGAAGTTATCGGTGATAGTCTGGTCGGGGAAGGTCTGCTCGATCTGGTGGAACCCGGTCAGGTCGGTGTGGGAATCGCCTTTAGTTTTGAGGACTTCGATTTCGCCCTGCGTTCCAAATACGTATTCCAAGTGAGTTCCTCCTTTCGCTGCTTCTGCCGGATGATGCGCTTCAGCTCACGCATGAGGCGTTCACCTTGGAACAGCATCCGATACAGGTTGTGGTTGTTGCAGTGTTTCAACTGCCCAAGGCGGGACAGCAGACTTGCCGCCGCTCCTGCCAAGATGCGCTTTTTCAAGCGCCTCCGCTTGCGGTAACGGGCGATGGCCCGCTTGATGCGGAGTAAATTGTGCTTGCGCGGGATGGTGTAGCCACGCCCATAACGATAGCCCACCGCATCGGGCATACGCTCTTTCGGCCTCTCATACCCGCGCCGTGGAGGGTCCAGCGGGATGCGCGGATGCCTCCTCACCGTCGGGAATATCTGCCAATCGTCTTTGAGCCGGAGCTGATGGGCGTTCAGCCATGTCTCCACGAGCACACGCAGCTTTTTCAGCTTGCGCTTGCTCGACCCAAAGATGGTCAGGTTGTCCATGTAGCGGACATAGTGCTTGCACAGCCCGCTCTCACGGATGAGCCTGTCCATCGGCTGCAAGACCGTGTTGGCAAACCACTGAGAGGTGTAGGCCCCAATCTGTACGCCGTCCTTTACGACGCGCCAGATGAGGTCAAGAACGCGGCGGTCTTTGATAAGCTGGCGCATACGGTCCATCACGACCTCCGGCTGCAAGCTGTCGTAGAAATGCCGGATGTCTCCGCAGAACTCATACTTCGTCCCGCGAGGGTCTTTGTCCATCCAGATCTCGATGGCTTTCCGGGCGTGATGCGGACCACGGTCGCGGATGCTCCCGCAGCAGTAGTAATCCATGCCGCGCATGAACACTGGCTGCAAGACCTGAATCAGCGCGTGATGAACATACTGGTCCGGCCACTGGGCCGGCTCGCTGACCGTGCGCCACTTCCGGGCGCTGGCGTCCCACCGCTGGGACACATGGGGCTTCTTCTGCTCGAAACCGTCGATGATGATTTGCCGCAGCTCCACGACGCGCTCCTCCTTCGTCTCCTCCACCCATGCGGTGCAGGAGTTCGGACGGTGGTGCGTACGCCAGTGGTGGGTGCGGTTCACCTCGTCGATGGCAAGCAGCAGGTTGTCATCAGATACGAGCTTCTCAAAGAGATTCTTTGCTCGCTTCACAGGGATGTTCCTCCTTTTAGCTGTACGGGCTTTCCAGCGCCTCCGTAGAGGTGTACTAACCCGCTCCCCAAATTTGCTTATCTTCACCAAGGGGTGCGCGACTACCTGTGCCGTGAATGGAGGATTAGCAAAGCACAAAAAGGATGCGGCAGCCGATGTTCGCGTTCGAGTTCGAGACGTCGTTGTAGTTGACGTAGAACAGGCCGTGGTTGGTGTTCTGGTTGTAGTTGCCACCAACGTAGAGGCACGGGTTCGACGAGTTGAAGTTCCAGTTATCGCACGTAACCCAGAACGATGACATCGGCACTGCACAGGTAGCCCCGGTTGGTCCCCGCGCCTACGGCGCGGGTCCCTTATGAGGGGGCTTCGCCCCCTCAAACTCCCCCATTAGGGGAGTTCTTGGAGGCGGCAGCCGATGTACGCGCTCGAGTACGAGACGTCGCTGTAGTTGACGCAGAACAGGCCGTGGTTGGTGTACTGGTGGTAGCTGCCACCAACGTAGAGGCACGGGTTCGACGAGTAGAAGCCCCAGTTATCGCACGAGTACGTAGAATCGCTGCCGTTCGCCGCAGTGGGAATGAACAACGGGAACCCGCCATTCGTCTTCACTGTAAACTTGGAGGGGTAGCCGTTCGACGGGGTGCCGACACTCACGCCGTTGGCGCTGTCGCTGAACTGGTTGGGATTCTTGATGACGTTCAGGCCGCTGCCGTTGTAATAGCAACCGTCCATCCAGTCGTACACGTTATCCCACAAGCCCTCGATGTTGCGGTACTGGCAGCAACTATACGAGGTGCGGGAGTTCTGCGTGGTGCCGGTGTGGTACGGCATACTGTCCGTCGCGCCCATGTTGAACTTGCTGCCACTTGGAGAACAGCCGTACCCGATTTTCGCCTGAGAGTTCCAGTCGGCGAACTCTACGATGTAGAGC
>ERZ1673722.333-NODE-333-length-64490-cov-21.227811_pt1 | contig 64490 bp, 62 predicted proteins | sample MGYA00580222_ERZ1673722 | MGnify/ENA primary metagenome ERZ1673722 (study PRJEB41218, sample SAMN15661750) | gut metagenome | host: Homo sapiens | place: Canada: London | collected 2015-08-20/2019-03-30 | study: EMG produced TPA metagenomics assembly of... | reverse complement strand
TGTGGTCGGTTTATCTCCGACTGAATTAGTGCCATGCCCGGCACACTAAAAAAGAAGAAGTATTTCTACTTCTTCATCTGTTCACGATAGTTTTCCATCATACCTTTGAATATTTCAGCACTTGTAGGAGGGGTAAATGTCACTGCGTTTGCACCTGCTTCAATGACTTCTTTAATTGTGTCTTCAGTTGGTCCACCTGTCGCGATAATTGGGAAATCTTTATCAATAGCGCGTAGTGCCTTGACGATTTCTACTGTTTGTTTTCCACCAGATACGTTGATGATTCTCGCACCACTATGTAACATACGTTCTTCTAAGTCTTCATCTAGTGATACTACAGTTAAAACAATAGGAATATCTACTAGACGCGATAATTCTCTGATCATTTCTGTATGTACGGGAGCATTGAGTACAACAGCAGCTGCACCATGTAATTCTGCATCCAAAGCAATCTTGAATACTCTTGCACCATTAGTAGTACCTCCACCTACTCCTACAAAGACTGGTTGTCTAGCGACACCAATAATCGCATTGGTGATCTGAATAGTAGGTGTAAAAGGATAAACAGAAAGGATGGCATCAGCGTTATTATTCGCAATAAGTGCAACATCCGTACTAAATAGTAAGCTTTTTATACGTCTTCCATTCACATTAATACCACTGGCTTTGTACATCACTTCTGGTACTTCTACAGTATGTTTTAATGTGGACTGTATTCTTGGTGTTATTTTAGGGGTTTTCATTAAATCATTCATATTTTTCTCACTCCTTTGCGTATTATTGTACTCACGTTTTAAAAACATTATATGAACAAAAGAAAAAACCAGCGATGCTGGTTTTAGATTAAGAATGCGAAATATGCGATAAATAGCAAGAATAATACCCAGACCATCTTGTTGATGTCTTTAGCCTGACCTGTCGCAATCATACTGATAACATAAACGATGAATCCTAATGCGATACCATTACTAATTGAATATCCAAGAATCATAAAGATGATGGTCACAAAACCACTTGCCGCAAAGATCAAGTTATCCCACTTGATATCCTTTAACTGTGAAGCCATTAAGATACCAACGATAACTAATGCTGGGGCAGTAACTGCATCAGTGATCATAGATAATACCGGATAGAAGAATACTGTTAATAAGAAACAGATACCTGTTGTACATGCAGTTAAGCCAGTACGTCCTCCTACTCCAACACCTGAAGTAGATTCTACGAAAGATGTCACTGTAGAAGTACCAATCATTGAACCAAATACAGTACCTACAGCATCTGCAAGTAATGCACGTTCAACATTCACTAATTCACCATTTTCATCAATCAAATCAGCTTTAGATGCAACAGCTACTAATGTACCGGCTGTATCAAAGAAGTCTACAAATAATAATGAGAAAATTGCAACGATACACTGTGGATGAGTGAACATTTCGTTGAACCCTCTCACAAAAGCACCTACTAAACTGAAATCAAAGTTCACTGATACAAGTTTAGAAGGTAACTGTGGCATACCTTTTAGTCCAAAGAACGAACCAAATACAACACCAACTACCGCAGTAATGATTAAGCCATAAAATACGGCTGCTGGCTTATTCTTTACTAATAATACTAATGTGATGATGATTCCAAATAAAGCAAGCAATACTGTTGGATTCTTAAAGTTTCCTAGTGATACAAATGTAGATTCACTTGCCACTACGATACCTGCATTCTTTAAACCTACAAAGGCTACAAAGAAACCAATACCCGCACCAATCGCAAGTTTTAACTGTACAGGAATCGCATTAATAATCATACGACGGATGTTTGTCACTGTAATGATGACAAAGATGATACCTGATACAAATACGCAGGCTAATGCGCCTTCTGGTGATAATCCCATCTGTCCTACAATTGTATAAGTGAATAATGCGTTAACCCCCATCCCTGGTGCAAGAGAGACTGGGTAGTTTGCCATTAATCCCATAAAGATGCTTGCGGCACCTGCAGAGATTGCAGTCGCAAGGAAGACACCTTGATGACTCATGTGTGCCTGTCCTAGAATAGCAGGGTTGACTGCAAGAATATAGGCCATTGCTAGAAAAGTTGTAATACCAGCTAGTATTTCAGTCTTAACATTTGTCCCATGTTCTTTTAAGTGAAATAATTTTTCCATTCTTTTCTCCTCTCGAAATAAAGTCCTATTATAGTATATATTTACAATTTATGCAAATATAAAAAATCCCCTTAGAATGGGGATTTATCGTATTTCTTCATGATATCTAGAATGGTATCTATGACTTTTTCAAGTGAAGCATCATTTATAATATGATAGTCACATGAGGACATATATTTATCTCTACGTTCTTTATCTAAGGCATAGAGTTTGTCTGGGCCATCCTTTAATAGAGGTCTGCCACTTGGATCGACATCCTTCACAATAGCTTCAATTGGACGGTCAATATAGAAAACAACACCATTCTTCTTTAGATATGCAATGTTTTCAGGTCTTTTAATCACTCCACCACCAGTAGAGATGATTTTACCTTCAAGTTCTGATACTTCTTGACAACATATTGTTTCATTGTTTCTGAAGTAGTCTTCAGAAATTTGAAACATATCAGGAATGGACATATTAAAGCGATTCACAAGATAATCATCAAGGTCAATCATTTCATGACCTGTTTTTTGTGAAAGAATTTTTCCAAATGTTGTTTTACCACTGCCCATAATTCCAATTAAAATGATATTTTTCATGATTCCTTCCTTTCATAGTTACCAATCATTCTAAATGTATTTGTATATGTTTTGATTCCCTGTAAAGCACGCTGGACATGATCCTGATTCAAGTTGCCATCTACATCTAAATAGAAATAGTATTCCCATGGAGATAATGGAAGTGGTCTTGATTCAATGCGAGCCATGTTGATGTTATGTTCCTTTACAACTCTCATGACTTCATAAAGAGCACCGACTTCATGATTGACTGTGAAGACCATGCTGATACGATTAGCAGATGGTCTGATTTCATATTGTCTTGCGATAATGATAAAGCGTGTATGATTGCTTTGATCATTTTGTATTGCCTTGGCAATAATATCAAGATTATAGAGTTTAGCTGCTTCACTAGAGGCAATGGCACCGATATGTTTATCCTGTGCTTCACTGATATACTTAGCAGCCGCAGCTGTATTGAGATAGTCATGACCTTCAATGTGATGTGCATTTAAGAATTCAGATGTTTGTTTTAAGCCCTGCACATGACTATAGACATCTTTGATATCTTCTAGAGTGGCTCCTTTGATACCAAGTAGATTCTGATCTATTGTGATAGACTGCTCACCTACAATATAAAAGCCATATTGAGTAAGTAAGTCATAGTTATCATTAATAGCACCTGTAGAAGAGTTTTCTAAAGGGAGTACACCATAGTCTATTTCACCTTTTTCCAATGCCTGATAGACATCTTCAAAGTGAGGGTAGTTGATGCCTTCAATGTCTCCAAACCAGCAATTCAAAGCCTGATTAGAAAAAGATCCTGGAACACCTTGGTAACCTACTTTAAAGTTTTCTTTAATTTTAGTCGCTTCATATTTCTTTAAAGGAATAAAAGTAGACTGATAACTTTTAGAAAGATTCATTGTATCCTGGACAAATGTTTTTGCGTAAGATTCTAGAGATTTATCTTCTAAACGATCTACATTCTTCTGGATAACTTCTTTTTCTCTATCCTTCTGGAAGATCTGCATATCATGCGCTAATTTATATGTAATAACATCCTTAGAAACATGCATACGTTTTTCAAATAAGGCAATAATTTCCTTATCGATTGCATCTATTTCTTCTCGACATGTTTTTAAATCTTTCATAGTGCCTCCAGCATATCTAATACACCTAGTGCTGCCATAGCTTCTACAACGACAATCGCACGAGGAATGATACATGGATCATGTCTTCCTACGATTTCTAATTCTGTATTTTCATGTGTTTTCACATTGATTGTATTCTGTTTTAAGGAAATAGATGGGGTTGGTTTAATACCTACCGTAAAGAGTAATGGCATACCGTTAGTTATACCACCTGTAATACCACCATTATGGTTTGTAGAAGTTTTCACTTCTTCTCCTTCATAATAGTAGGCATCATTCGCTTCTGATCCTTTAAGTAAAGTAATATCATCTAGATCACCAAATGAAACTGACTTAACTGCAGGAATACTAAAGAGTAATGGTGATAAATGGGCTTCAATACTATCAAAGAAAGGATTTCCAACTCCTGCTGGTAGTCCAGTGACAGCACATTCAATCTTTCCACCCACACTATTGCCTTCCTTTCTCGCTTCTTCGATTGTTTCCTGCATTAAAGCATATACATCATCATGAATAACAGGATAGTCTTTTTGACTTAGTTCTTCTAAGTAAGATGAAGTAATATCTAATGGATAATGCGTATCCTTCACATCTTTAATAGAAAGAATATGTGCACCGACATGAATACCTTTTTCTTTTAAAATCTGTTTTGCGATAGCACCTGCAAAAACGATTGGTGCTGTAAGTCTGCCAGAGAAGTGTCCCCCTCCTCTCACATCATTAAAGCCTTTATATTTAATATAAGCAGGATAATCTGAATGTCCTGGACGCATATTATCCTTCAAATAAGAATAGTCTTTAGAATGCTGGGATGTATTTTTAATAATTCCACATAATGGTGCACCTGTTGTAAAACCATCTAATACACCACTGAGTATTTCTACTTCGTCTGCTTCTTTTCTTTGTGTACTCATTAGGTTCTTACCTGGCGCACGTCTTTGCATATCCTTATTAATGGCATCCATATCTAGCTTAATACCAGCAGGAAGATGACCTATTGTGATACCAATAGCCTTCCCATGGCTTTCACCAAATAAAGATAATTCGATATGATGTCCCCAATTAGCACTCATGATATTCACCACCTAGAGATGTGAAGTCTTCAAAGAAGCCTGGATAGCTCTTCTTAACACAATCCTTATCATCAATAGTAATTGGACCATTGGCACGTGTAGACAAAATAGCTTCAGCCATACACATACGATGATCATTAGAACCTGTTACTTCTGCACTATTATAAGAATCAGAACCAACAATAGTCATACTGTCTTCTTCTTCAACTGCATCAATACCAGCAGCTTTTAATAGTTCTACAGAAGCAGTGAGACGGTCACATTCTTTAATACGTAAACGTGATGCATTGATGATGTGTGATGTCCCTTCTGCAAGACCACAAGCCACTGATACAACAGGCATCAAATCTGGACATTGTGAAGCATCAATAGTGGCAGGTTTGATTTTGTCGCAGACTACTTTAATACCCGCACTTGTTTCTACAATTTCTCCACCCATCTGTTCCATAATATCTAAAATAGCTCTATCACCTTGTGATGAGTGCATATTAAGATTAGTAAGTGTAATATCACTTCCTAGTAAATCAGCAACTAGATAGAAAGCAGCTTGTGAGAAGTCCGCTTCTACATTGTAATCACATGGTTTATAGTTCTGATTACCACGGATTTGGAATGCCTGATAATCATGATTAATAATTTCAATACCAAACTTTTCTAACATATCAAGTGTTAAGTCAATATAGCCTTTAGATTCTAATGGTGTAGTGATTTTAATTAAAGAATCACCCTTTAATAAAGGTAAAGTGAATAATAAACCACTGATAAATTGTGAAGAAACATTACCTGGTACTTCAAATATATCTGAATGAAGCTGACCATCTAGAATAACATCTAAACGTTCTGAGTCTTTTCTAAGGTATGCAATCTTTTGTTTATCAAAGATATCATAGTATACATCAAGTGGTCTTTGTCCAAGTTTTCCTTTACCTACAAAATGTACACGAGAAAAGTTAACGAGTGATAAAGGCATTAAGAAACGTAATGTAGAACCTGATTCATGGGCATCTATTTCTACTCTTCCTAGTCCTAAAGTAATAGAACCATCAATAATTAAAGTATCGCCTTCCTGTTTAATAATAGCACCTAAGGCTTTCATACCTTCTATTGTGGCTTCAATGTCTTCTGAGTAATCAATACCGCTAATACGGCTCATACCTGGTGCGAGGGCTGCACAGATAATAGCACGATGGGCTAATGATTTAGAAGGGGGAACCGCAATTGTTCCTTGAAGTGTTTTTGGTGTAATAGTGATTTTTGTCATTATATGTCCTCTACTTCCAGAATCATCTCTTTTTGATCCTTATGTACATAATACTCTCCTATTGTTTTAAGTAAAACAAAAGATAGTGTTGAATTGATGTTTTTCTTATCTAGATCAATGGCTTTAAGTAGTTCTTTTGTAGGGACATTGGCATGAGTAGGAAGGTTATAGTGACTTAAGGCTTCTTCTATACGTTTAGTAGTGCCTTGTTCACATAATCCTTTAAGTTCTGCGATACGGGTGATAGCTACCATACCGATTCCTACTGCTTCACCATGAGAATATTTTTCATAATGGAAATGTTGCTCGATTGAGTGTCCAATAGTATGACCAAAGTTTAAGCATAAGCGATCACCAAAATCATATAAGTCCTTTTCTACAACATCTCTTTTAATATCTACACATTTATAGATGATTTCATCAATGTCTTTATATAGATCATCAAAGTCTCTATAACCAGCTAATTGATCAAATAGTTCTTTATCCTTGATACAACCGTATTTAATGACTTCTCCCATACCATCAGTAATAAAATGAGGATCTAATGTTTTAAGAGTAAGTGGATCAATAAGAACAAGCAATGGGTGTTTAAAAGCACCAACTAAGTTCTTTCCTTCAGGTAAATCTACAGCCACTTTACCACCTACTGAAGAGTCTACCTGTGATAATAATGAAGTAGGAATCTGTACAAACTTAATACCACGCATATAAGTACTTGCCACAAATCCAGCTAAATCACCAATAACACCTCCACCTAGCGCAATAAGTAAATCAGTTCTTGTAATCTTAGCTTCTAGTAATTGTGAATAGATAGAAGGTAAAATATCAAATCTCTTAGATGGTTCTCCATGAGGAATGACTACTGTAGAGACTTCATAAGTATCTTTTAACTGATTGACTATCTGTTCTCCATAAAGTGGAAAAACGTTATCGTCAGAGACAATAACGATTTTCGCACCTGTGAAGACCTGGGAAATTAGTTCTTTTGTTTTATTTAAGATACCTTGTTCAATATATATAGGATAACTGTCTTTTCCTAAGTTCACATTTAATTTCATTTTAGATTTCCTTTCCAACAACCTTACCGATTTCTCTTAATTCTTCAATAAGTTTTGTATATTTTTTAGGCTTTAATGACTGAGCCCCATCACATAGTGCATGTTCTGGATCATTATGTACTTCAATAAGTAATCCATCACATCCTGCTGCAACACTTGCCTTAGCCATTGGTTCTACTAACCACCATTTACCACCAGCGTGTGATGGGTCAATGATTACAGGTAAATGAGTCATTTTTCTAAGTACTGGAATAGCCTGTAAGTCTAGAGTGTTTCTTGTATATGTTTCGAATGTTCTTACACCTCTTTCACATAGGATGACATTCTCATTACCACTTGCCATGATATATTCCGCACTCATGATCCATTCCTGATATGTTGCGCTTAATCCTCTCTTTAATAGGATAGGTTTCTTAACTCTTGCACCTACTTCCTTAAGTAAAGTGAAGTTCTGCATGTTTCTTGCACCAATCTGAACTAAGTCTACCTTTTCATTGAATTCATCAATATCATCAGCACTCATAAGTTCTGATACGATTGGTAAGCCTGTTTCCTTCTTAGCAGCTACTAAGTAATCTAAACCAGTAGAACCTAATCCCTGGAATGCATATGGAGATGTTCTAGGCTTGAATGCACCACCTCTAAGCATATTAGCTCCAGCTGCTTTTACTTCCTTCGCAATCGCAATTACCTGTTCTTCTGATTCTACAGAACAAGGACCAGCAATAAGAGCCATATGGCCTCCACCTACTTTAACACCATCTACATCCACAATAGTATCTTCAGGATGGAATGCACGGTTAGCCAATTTATAAGGCTGTTCAACTCTCATTACTTTTTCTACAGAAGGTGAAACTTCAATATCTCTAGGATCTACTTTAGTCGTATCACCAATTACACCACAGATAGTCACATCATGACCTACAACTAAATGAGTTTCTAATCCTTTTTCTTCTACCTTAGCCTGGATTTTCTTCACATCTTCTTCACTTGTTTTTGGTTTGAATACAATAATCATAATCTTTTCTCCTCTTATCTTCTACCTGTATAAATAAAAGACTCTCATCCTATAAGGACGAGAGTGTATCTTCGTGTTACCACCTTATTTTATATATCTATCACTAGATATATCTCAACGAGTACTATCATACTCTGACAATATAACGGTTGTGACCGGAAACGCCTACTTCATTCAACGATCTACTCCAAGATGAATTCAATATCCCTCAAACATCCTTTTACACCAGCCAAGGATTCTCTATGCTTCTTTGAGATATCTACTATTTCTTTTCATTGTATTTATACTTAGTAGTTCTTAATTTGTGAACTCATCATACTGAATAATCACACTCATGTCAACTGCTTTTTCTATTTTTCTTATACTTTTACACAATATTTATGTATTATCTAAATATTATACTTTAATTAGATTAATACAATAGTAACTAGAACCATTCTTACAATACAGGGCAGGTATGCTTTTTGAAAGTTGATCTACTTTACCAATGACTTCTAATTGATATTTTATTGTTTCACCTGATACAGTATGAATAGTAAGTTTATCCCTATTCTTTAATAACTGCACCTGTTTCAATAATGATTCTGGAATGATTATATTCTTATTCTTATAATGTGGAAGGCTTTCTTCATGACCTATAACCCACTTGATATCATTGACTTGAAGTATCGCATATATATCATGTCCATCTATATCTAAATAAGCATCCTCAGATGAAATATATGAATCGGGGATTAATTGTTTTGTTTGAGTATATAGTGTTTGTATATCCTTTATTTCTTTATTCTGTCGATAGAATGAATAACCAAATAAAGCACAAGACACTAGGATGCAGAAACATCCTAGTGTCATTAATAATTGACTAATCTTTTTCATGTCTAAATAGAGTTCCTACTATAAGTAAAAATAATCCTGATAAAGCCATTAATGTGACCCAGTGATTCATTCTTGTAGTATCCCCTGTTTTTACATGAGAACCAGTACTAGATGTACTTGTATTAGTAATAACATATTCTGTTTTTGCATCATTACTACTTACTGATACAATACCTTATACCCTTTTACATTCTTTTCTTTAATACTGTAGTTCATTACTTGTTCAGTTTTCCATGAATAAGCATAGTTATGAGCTGCATCTAAAGTGATTGTTTTAAGAAATGTATTTCCATCATAGAGTTCTACTTCTATTGACTTAGGATGAGTTGAACCATTGTCTTTCCACTGTTTAATAATTTTATATTCATGAGAATGAACTTCTGAATATTTCACAAAATTAATAGATACATCATACTTAGTACCTTGTGGTAAAGAAATAAGATAAGGTAAATAAGTATATGTCTTACCATCTATTACTAAATTATCTGCCACAACCAAATAAAGACCTGTATTTAAGTTTGAATAAGTTAAAGTAGGAGAAGTTGTTGTCTTAGTCATACCTTCTTTATTTGCAGCATAACCTTTTAAAGTCATAGCTGCATTTTTTAATTCTTCACTTGTTTCTAGCTTATTTAAATCAATAGAAGTATTTTCTGCATCTTTAAATTAATCTGTATATTCATAACTGCCATCTTTAGAAACACTTGCGACACGATATAAATGAACATTTAGCCTTGATAAACATTCATTAAGTGTAAGTGAACAATTCTTGTTCACATCAACAGCAGTTACCTGGAATATATTAAATACAGTCACTGATAATAAAATTGTCATACATAAAAGTAATTTCTTTAATCTTTTACCCATAATAGTTGCCATTTATTTCCTTTCCTTATGTTTCTTTGATGTGAGATACCAGATAAATGCAATAATAATTGCGAGAGCAAGCCAGAATATATCTAGACTGACTACTCCTACGGGCAAGCCCGTGGGGTTCTTACTGTCAAGTTTAGCTTGTAATCGTACATCATTTTCAGACTTTGGAATGCAAGTATAAATCTATTTAAATAAGAACTTTTATTACCAAGCAGTCCAACGATCACATTAACGGTAAATTTCTATCTTTCGATAAGGAAGTGTAATCAATCTCCCTGATGGCTATTTTATACTATTTTAATTCCACTATTCAATACTTTGATTCTATTAGTCTCAATACTTTTAATTAAGGTTTCTTCCTTACTGTAACACTTTTCAAATTCTAAAATACATCTGTCTCTATCTATATTCTTAGTCCTGTAGTCATAGCAGTACAACAAAAATGATGAATATCAGTCTCGTTGTACTAGAGTTCCATCTGCTAAATGATACATCCTATCAGATAATTTCTTCTTTATGTAATCATCTGCTGTATGGTCATATTGTGATGCTCTATAATCATTAGGCCTCACAGAAATGGTCACGAGTGACAAACTTTAGTCATGTATTTTGTGTTAATTCGTAAAAAATCTGTTCTGTTGCATATACCATTGGAATAAAAAAGTTAAATTTTCCTAAACTAGCCTTACGTTCTGAAGCTTAATCTTTCACACCCCCCATCTTCTTACAAAAACGCATAACTGTTGCCGTGGACACATTTGTATCATTCACAAGTTCACGAACACTTTTATATAACACTTTTTCTCTATTTATATTCAATAATTTCTATTTTTGTACAATATATAGGTTAAGAGATGCTTCATCACATATGAATTCACCATAGCCATCAATAATATCAATAGTATGTTTACCATCTGCCATTTGTTTATACTTCTTACCTATAAACATACGTTTTGTACCACCTTTACTATTAGTGAGTATGACTGCAAGTCCTGTTTCATAAGTCCATCCAATCACATCTGGATCATCTATATAATCATGTCTTATTCCTTCTACATATTGTTTTCTTAACTTCAACATATAATCTAATAGATCTTTCTTAGGATTGATATAATCATGAGGGATTCCATAATAGTCACCATAGAAGATGCATGGATAACCTTGTTCTCTTAGTAAGATACAGGCATAGGCCTGTGGTTTGAACCAATCTTCAATAAAAGAAGTTAAAGATTGTCCTGGCTGTGTATCATGGTTATCCACAAATGTGACAGCATACTTGTCATATCTTTGTACTAACGTATTATTGAAAATTTCTTGCATATCATAATAACCATTAGAATGGCTGGTATCATAGAAATGATAGTGTAATGGGACATCAAATAGACTCATACAGAAGTGAGTAGATTCTAGATAATGACATAAATGGTTAATATCACCCCAGTATTCTCCTACTGTAAAGAGTTCTTTTTTAGAGTGATTACGCATTGTAGTGATCCAATGTTCATAGAAAGATGAGTCTATATGTTTAATGGCATCACATCTAAAGCCATCTAGATGAGTAATGTCTTTATACCAAAGTCCCCATTGAATGGCTTCTTTAACTACTTCAGGATTATTGTAGTCTAAATCTGCACCCATTAAGTAATCATAGTTTTCATATTCATCATCAACATTCTCACTGAAGTGTTTTCCTTTGAAAAGATAAAGACCATGTTGATGTTTAGATGCATCATAATCTACACTCGTAAAATGTTTTGAATTTATATATAAAGTCAGAATATTTATTTCTAGATGGAAATGAGAAATATGTAGAAGCACGAATGACTCTTTTTCTTTTAGATACTTTATGTCTATGATAAGCATCTACCTTATAGGTAATGACTTGTTCCATGGCATCGGCACCCATGAGATGATTCAATACAATATCTGCATAGACATCTATTCCAAATAGATGAAACATCTTAATACACCAGAGATATTCCTTCTTTGTGCCATATTTGGTACGTATTGTATTCTTGCTTTTGAATTCTCCTAAGTCATAATGATCATAGACACCATATCCTGTATCATTGACTCCATATGCACCTTAATAAGCAGGAGGAAGCCAGATAGCTGTAATACCTGCTTTTTTAAGCTTAAAGGCATTGATTCTTAATATTTTCCACAAATGTGGACTAGATGGAAGATACCATTCAAAGCCCTGCATCATGACACCCTTCTTCATATCATCACCCCTTTATACATTATAACCTATTGATTCGTGTTGTGCACAAAGGGAATAATCTAAATGTATACTAAATGTATTGACAATAAGAACCGCTTACATTCAATATACAATTGTATAAAGATATAAAAGAACTATAATAGTGCATAGGGAGTGGTGTTATGAAAAAGAAGTATGAAGCATTGGCTATTAGCTTCTTATTTGTGAATTTAATATATAGTCATGGTGTGATTCATTTACAGCCTTCTATTGGGGATGAGATAGTAGGCATGTTGTATAATTTGTTTCATTTGTTTGAATACAATACGATTATTGTACCTTTTGGGTTGAGTGCCTTCTGTTTTCTTATTGGCATGGCTGGTTCTTTTGTGATGGCTATATGTGGTATTCATTCACATAGTTCTATTTCTATATTTCAGGGAATATTAAGTTTAATACAAGGGTTACTTGGAGCTATTGTGATGACACTATTTATTCATGATCGCCATTTGATAGAAAAAGAATTAGTTGGTTCTTTAGGAACACTTACTACTATTACAATACTCGTTGTATTGTCTAATGCGATACTTAGTGTTCTAGTAGAGATGGATGTAAGAAATCATATACATCTATTTGATCATGCTTTATTAAAGCCTTTAATGAGTAATTTCCCACTTTCTACACTATTTCTAGGAATCACTTTAGTAGCATATGTAATCATGTATTTCTTACCTGTAAATAGTATTTGTCATATGTTTGGATTAAATCTTGTGTTATTGACAGGTGTACTTGGATGTTTTTCTATTGGTATGAGTGCATTATTAAGAAAGATCAATACGACTTATATGATATGTGGTAGTCTTATGGTTCTTATATGTTTATTTAGTTTTATGAGATTTCATATAATTGCCTGCTTATTAACTGTTATCAGTTTAATAATATGCATAAAGAATAAACCTGTGAAGGTATAGGGGAGTTGATCTCCTCTTTTATTTTCACAAAAAAACTTCAAGACAATCATGCCTTGAAGTCATCTTTAAAACTTTAATGCTAAGCGATATGAAATCTCATCTAACATTACATAAACAGGGATAGGATACCGTAAGTAGTGGCTGTATGATTTCAATTAACAATGCAGTATTTTTGTATTTTATATAAATATTTCATCCATCGTTTATGAATTATCTATATATAAGCTTATAATTATATATATGTCACTCAATATGATAAAAAAAAGGAGAAGCAATTTGCTTCTCTATTCATCGTCTTCACTTGTAATGAATTCATCATAAATAGCTTTGATAGCTGGTTTGAAATAACAGTTTCTTACACCTACGATGATATTTAATTCTGATGAACCCTGGTCAATCATCTTAACGTTGATATTTTCTTTCGCAAGTGCTTTAAATACTCTTGCTGAAGTACCACGGCTGTCCTTCATACCACGACCTACAACCGCAATAAGGGCTAAATCAGATTCTAAGACAATATAGTCTGGCTGCACTGCACGATGTAATCCTGCAAGAATAGCCTGTTCTTTTTCAATAAAGTCATCACTATTCACAATGATAGTCATTGTATCAATACCAGAAGGCATATGTTCAAATGATAAGCCATGTTCTTCAAATACCTGTAGTACTTTACGTCCAAAGCCGATTTCACTATTCATCATGTCTTTTTCAATCATAACAGTCGCAAAACCTGTTTTACCTGCAATACCCGTAATAACATGATCTGGTTTATGACAAGTACTTTCTACAATTAAAGTACCTGGATCTTCTGGACTATTTGTATTCTTGATTAAGATAGGAATACCTTCATTTCTTACTGGGAAGATGGAATTCTGATGTAGAACACTCGCGCCCATATAAGATAATTCTCTTAGTTCTTTATAAGTGATTGTCGCAATTGGTTTAGGATCTTTCACAATACGAGGGTCTGCAATTAAGAAACCTGATACATCAGTCCAGTTTTCATATAAATCTGCGCAGGCACATTTTGCAACAATAGAACCAGTGACATCACTACCACCTCTAGAGAAGGCTTTAATACGTCCTGATTCATCATTTAACTGTCCATAGAATCCTGGAATAACTGCATAATCATGTTCAGATAAAGCTTTTGTGAGAGCTGCATCTGTTCTCTTTTCATCATATCTACCATGTTTATCAATATAGATTACATCGGCAGCATCAATAAAGTCAAAGCCTAAATAATTAGCTAATACTTTACCATTTAAATATTCACCACGTGAAATTGTATAATCAAAACTATTCTGTTTTTTGATTTCTTCTTTAATTTCTTTAAAGTCTTCTTCTAAAGAAACATCAAGACCTAATTCAGTAATAATTTCATTGTAACGTTCTTTGATTCTGTCATAGATTTCTTCAAAATCATCTTTGTTGTGATGCGAATAAGCTAGAATCAATAAGTCTGTTACTTTTGTATCTTCTTTATTTCTTTTCCCAGGGGCACTGGGAACTACATAATGACGATCAGTATCTTCTAGAACGATGTCATGTACTTTTTTAAACTGAGTTGCGCTGGCTAACGATGAGCCACCAAATTTAACCACTTTCATATCTTTATTCCACCTCACGCTTTTGTATAAAGATTACATGATATGGCTAAATTAATCAATATATTTTTTGCTTAATTCGAATATTTTTTCAAAATAACTTCAATTTTCTTGTAAGAAACGAATGTTATTAGTGAAATAACACCATATTTAAAGAGATTGAATGGAACAAGTGATGCAATAACCATAGTTGTCATATCTTTTACTAATGGATTGATCTTAGAGAACATACCAATGATGGCTTCTGTAGACATACCAAATAGTTTCGCATACATTGGGAACATCACTAATAGGTTTGATGCAATCGCAAATAAGCTTGTTGCAACAGTTGCAAGTACCATACCTATTACAGCACCTTTTTTAGTACGATGCTTTCTATAGAATAAGCAGGCTACTCCCATATAACATACGCTTAGTAAGAAGTTAGATGCTTCTCCTACAAACATAGTTGTTGTTGGTTTAAAGAGAAGATTTAATACAATCTTTAAGAATGCGATTACTACACCAGTAAGTGGGCCAAATACAAATCCCCCAATTAATACTGGGAAATCTGAGAAATCAAATTTAATAAACATTGGCACGAATGGTACATTGAAGTCTAGTACCATAAGAATTGCAGCTAATGCAGCAAGTAGAGCTGCCATTACTAGTTTTTTAGTTTTCATTTTTGCCTCTTTCTATGGCGAAAAAAAATCTCCTATATATATCTTATAGGAGATTGAAAAAGTCATTTCATAAAAACGCCATCTTTTTCCATCCGGACTATACCGTCGGTACTGGAATTACACCAGTTCATGCTTTACGCTCGCGGACTATCACCGCCGATCAGGAATTTCACCTGCCCCAAAGATACAAGAACTATTATAGAAGTCTTATATGAGGTTGTCAACATATACAAAAGGTCTTTAAAAACGATAACATATTCGATATAATGAAGAAGAATTAAAAAAGGTGGGTACAATATGTCAGATAAACAAAACAGCATGCTTGAAGAAGAAAGAGAACCTCTTTCTAAGGGCTGGATTTTTGCAGGTATTGTTCTTTTTCCACTGATCCCTTTTGTATTAATATATTTTAATAAACATTTAAAGAGGAAAATGAAGATGATTTTAGGTATTGTTTATTTTGTTTTCTTGTTTGGTGTTTATCAATATGCATGTGTTGCACAGGGACCAGTATTAAGTAGTGTGATTATTCCTGATCAGTATGTCACAGTGAAGCAGGGAGAAACATACCAGATTCATTACAAGACTGATCCTCAAAAAGTAAAAGTAGACTATACACATTATTCATCTCAGTATGCCAATGTGGCAAGTGTTGACCAGAATGGTTTAGTGACAACTATTACTCCTGGTAAGACACGTATTACTTTGACTGCAGGAGATAATCATCATACTTATAAGAAGAAGTATCTTACAATCCATGTGATTGAATAGAGCGTGTTGACGCTCTTTTTTGTTAGGAGGAGGATTATGATGAATAAAGATGTTTATATTATTACATGTTCAAAATGTGATAAAGAAAATAGATATGAAGATTATAGCTGTGTAGGACCAGATCAAAGAGAAAGTATTATTGATGATTCTATTATGACTTATACTTGTCCACATTGTGGAGAGAAGACTTTCTTAAAGCATCCTTTGACTTATATAGATCCAGTTCATCATTTTATTGTGCAATATGGACAGGACAAGGAACAGTTCTTTCATGGTGTAGAACAGTTACGTACAGCACCTCTTTATAAAGATTATATTTTCCGTTATACAGATTCATGGTTAAGTTTCAAAGAGAAAATCATGATTCTAGAGAATGATAGAGATGATCGTTTAATGGAACTCTATAAGCTTGCATTAAAGAATGAACTAGATGAAGAAATGCCTTCTTTATTCTTATTTAATAAAGAAGAAGAAAAAGAACTCATGATAGCTTTAAATCCAAATGGAACACGTGCTTATTTCTTTAATAGAGATTGGTATGATATCAAGGAAAATGATCCTCTAATAAAGAAGATATTAAAGTATGATACAAGTCTTATGGTAGATAATACTTGGGCAAAACGGCTCTATGATTATCGTATTAGTGTTTCGTTGTGTGAAGTTCAGACAAAATTACAGGTAAGAACTTATTTGATTCCTTCTTATGATCATGTAGATGTAGGAGATTATGTTTATGTATACGAGAATGGTGAGAGAGTATTGGGACAAGTAATGACTAAGAATTTCAAGAATATTGCGGATGTTCCTGATCATCTTCATTTTATTGAAAAAGCATTACCAATAGAAACTGAGTATGATAAATATATTAAACATGAATATGAAAATTTACTTCCATTAAGGGATCAAAGACTTGAATCATTTTTAGATGTTTTAAATGATCTACGTTTCTATTATTATATAGAAGAAATAGATGAGAATGTATCTAATTATACAATGGACATAGATGGGCTTCATTTAATTCCTCTTTATATAGATCAACAAGAAGCCATAGATAAGAAACCAGAGAATGGATATGTGTTAGTTGATTTATTAACAGATGTATTAAAGATGTCATTTGAGAAAATTGATGGCTATATTATTAATGAGAATAGTTTATTTATATTAGATTCTAAATTTATAGATATGTTTCTTTCTTTTGCAAGACAGAAAAAGACCGAGATCAATTAAGATTTCGGTCTTTTTAGATGAGTTCTACCTGATGGTCACCCAATAGTTTTAATTGTGAGTTTTCTAACTCTTTTTCACATATATAACCTGTGAAATTATCAAGAGTCGCATAAGCATAATTACCATCCTGATTGAGCTTAACACTTTCTCCAACCATATAGGTTCTTTTACTTGCATTGATGGCTGTCTTTTTAGTGAGTCCATCATTTGTTTCATAGGTTGTTACAACATTATGTTCTAAATCAATCCCTACAACACCAATCAATGAGATATCAAAACGATATTTTCTAATCAAATGATTTGTGAGTGCGCCGACAAATCCATCTCTTGCCTGATTGAAGTCTCCTCCTAAGAAAATCAATCTGACTGTACTATTCTGTCTATAAAGCTGCATAATATCAATCATATTTGTCACAATAGTGACTGCAATATTCTTCTCAAATATAAGTTTTGCGATTTCTAGATTGATTGTAGAAATATCTAAGAAGATCACATAGCCTTCCTCTAGTAAATTAACTGCTTTAGAGGCAATGATTTTCTTTTCTTTACTATAGAGTTCTACACGTTGTGAGACATTTGTATGATGTAAATTAACGCGGGCATTAATTGCACCTCCATGAACTCTTTTAAGTTTTCCAGCTTTTTCTAAGAGTGTGAGGTCTTTACGAATACAATCTTCTGTGACACCAAATGATGAAGCCAGTTCTTTCACAAATACCTGCCCTTCAATATTCAGTTTAGTAATGATTTGCTGGTGACGTTTTTTTTGTGACATGTTAGATTGCCACTCAAAATGTGATTAAAGATACTCACATCGAGATAATGAAAGTTCTCATGAACATTACTTACTATGTCATCGTGTATGCTTTGGATTGACAAAAATCATATCTACTCACAAGTTCTAGTACACTCCATAGTCGTAAATTCCCAAAATAGCCTTCGGTACATACCTACGTTTGCGTTTACTTATGCAACTTCGTAAGTCGTAGCATCTCTCAAATTAGTAGCAGCATTGAAATCTCTGTCTTCGATATAGCTACAGTCACATTTGAACATTCTATCTGAAAGCTTTAAATCTTTCTTGATATTTTTGTAGCAATGACATGTTTTAGATGATGGGAACCATCTGTCTACTATTCGAAGTTCAATTCCAGTCTCCTTGCATTTAGCTAGAAGCTTTGTTTTAAATTCATAAAACTTCTGCGAAGCAACTGCCTTTGAAAGATGTCTGTTCTTCATCATTCCTGATACGTTTAGATCTTCAATCGTTATATGAGATGGCTTGGTTTTCACTATCTCTGCGATTGTCTTATTGATGTAATCAGTACGAATATTGTCAATTCTATGATGAAGCTTCTGTATCTTAAGCCTTTGTTTTTGGTATATCTCTTTTTTTGAGTGGACTCTCCTTTCTCTTAAGTTTAAAGAAATAAAGCTCTGCGTTGCAGAGTTTTATTTTAATTCTAATGTCTGCAGAATAAGTGCAAGGTCATCGTTTGTTAAATTACAGTTTTCGATTAAATTTTCAAGTTGATCACACTGTTTGCCGTTACCGATGATGTCAAAACGACTACGCCAAATTGTTGGTAAGATTGTATCATCGTTATCAGGGTCATAACTGCCAAATGAACGTTCCATGTATTCATAGGCAATAGGATTGACATCCGGTTTAAAGAATGTACAAATACGATTGAATAACCATTCCGGGTCGATGTTTGAGATAAAACCGTCATATCCGTCTGCTTCGATGTTATGTTCATATCCGGCTTGAATAAAAGCGTTCCTCCACTGTTCATGATATGGTCGGTATTTTTTCCTAAGTTCAGGATTGCGTTGAATGTCTATAGCCTTGATGCATTTAAAATCAACATCTGGATGTTCCATATCTAAGAAATGACAGAATGTATTAATCAATTCAATGGAAACAAAGATCAGAGACTCTTTGTCTGTAAATTTCATGTTATCAAGTACCATGTTAATGCTCCTTTCTGAGTGTAATTGTTTTCTAATAATTTGATTATACAACACACATCTTCAAAATAGAAAAGGTGTGTTATAAGATAGATTATAATTTATCTCTTGATATGTGCTGTTATAATTGTGTAACTATATGAATTTATAGTAATTATTATATTTTCTATTTCACAATACCAATTCTTACCTTGTTTATATATATTACAGTTCTTATCTAAAACTTTATTTTTACAATATTCTACTACATCATTTGTATTTAATTTTAGATTTTTTATAATTCTATTAATACCCATTTCAGTAGTATGCACTTTATTTATATTATCAAGTAATATTTGTTTATCTTCCATAACTTAATCTCTTCAATAAATTATAATTTGTGATATTTGTCGTGTTCATTTTAATGCTCTTCTTTGAGGGGATTTGAACACATTTAATCACAACAGTCTATATATTTAGTTACTTACATTTTCTCCTTTAAAATGATATTTTCCTGTCACATGATTCAATGTGATCTTATAAATATAGCATGTATCTATATAATCCTTATTATAAGGATATGTTTCATAACCGCAATGAATCAGGATAGACTCCATTGCTTCATTATAAGATTCATGGGAGACAGGTTCAACAATACCTTTACCTATAATAGATGAATAAGAATTAGATACAGTCTTATCTGGTTTACAAAAATATTCATATAGTGTTTCTGCCTATATGCCTACATGAGGATTCTCTTTGATCAGGCGAGTCATCTTTCCTTCTCCAGGTGTATAAATATAAAGTACTATTTTATCTTCATCATCACCTATTCCAAAGTTCATTGGAACGATATAAGGATATTCGTCATCTTGGAATGCAATATGTAATGTATCAAAATGATGAAGCATCTCCCCTAACTGCTTTAAGTCTACTACTGTTTCTGACATTTCTCTCTCCCCTTTTGTATCTATTTTAACACATTAGAGGAAAGAAAAACTGTAAGCGGTTAAAAATATTCCAAAATAATAGAAGAAAATATTTAATATTCCTAATATTTGTATCTTATTTGTCTTATAGAACGCTAATAGAATATCAGATATGAGATAGAGAATAAGCCCTGTAGCCATCATAATAAAGCTAAGAGTATTGAGAGTGAAAGCTGTCAAAATAGCTTTTGTAGTAAGCCAGACTAGCGCAAATATATAGCTAGTAAGTTCTGTTTTGTAAGTTGGGAGATCTACAATCTTATAGTAAGCAAGTATTTCTAGAAGAATCATAGCACATACAGGAACAATTAATTCTATATATGTAAATGGTTCAAAGTGATAATAGAAGAATAAGAAGGCTATATCACCAATTAGGAATGCATTAAGACCATATCTAAATAGTTCCTTCTTACATAAGAGTATGTCTCCAATCATATAGCCTAGTAATGCCGGAAGTATAAGAAGAAATAATTTTGTTTGATGAGAGAAATAAGCCGTGAGGATAAAACCTAATGAGCATAAACCTTTTGTATAGATGTGATAACGTGTACGCCATGTACATGCCATTATCAGAAATAATAAAATAAATAACACTATCATAATAATTTCCTTTCTGAAATAGTCTACCACAATTCAATGATATGTGCTATAGTTGTGAACAAAGGGGGAAAAGACAAATGATCAAATTAATTGCGACAGATATGGATGGAACATTCCTAGATAATAAGAAGCAGTTTGATAAGTCTTTTATTGATTTATTTTTTGAAATGAAGGAACAGGGTGTACTGTTTGTAGCTGCAAGTGGTAATCAGTATGCCAGACTTTATCAGAAGTTTTTACCAATGAGTGAGGATATGTATTTTATTGCGGATGGAGGCAGTTATATTGCGAAGGGTCCAAATACATTAGAAGTATTTGATATGGACCGTAAGAAAGCATTTCTTGCAATAGAGAGAGTAAAGGAACATTATCCTGATTTTAAGATTGTAGTAGCTGGTGAGAAATACGCTTATGCAAGAAAGAAGGATCATCTTACTAAAGAACTTACTACTTATTATTGTTCAAATAAGTTGATTGATGATTTTGATGAAATTGATGAACCTATTACTAAGATTGCGATACTTGATCCTAGTGGAGATATTAAGAATAATGCAGGAGATATTACTTCTATCTTACCTAGTGGGTTACAGATTATTACATCTGGTAATGAGTGGATGGATATTCAAAGAGATGGTGTAAATAAGGGTCTTGGTATGCGTTATATTCAGGAACATGAACAGATTTCTAGAGATGAATGTCTCGCATTTGGTGATCAGATGAATGATTATGCTTTATTAAAGTCTGTGAAGTATGGTTTTGCGATGGAGAATGCAGTAGATGAAATCAAGAAACTTGCATATGGTATTACTGATTCTAATGAAGATCAGGGATGCTTAAAGATTATTAAAAAAGCGCTTAGAAAAAATAAAGAACAGGCCGCTAACGACCTGCTTTAAAATAGAAATCGCAATGATTTTGGATATCAAATGAAGAAAAGTATTTTTCTTCTAATGGTATCCATTTTTTTATAAACATATCAAGAGCTTCTTTTCCATTTCTTTTTTCTATACGCTTAAGTCTGAGTGTTTCATCTATATCTACAAATATAGAAAGATCACAAGCATCTATTAATTCAGGATGACATGAATAAGCCCCTTCTATGATATTAATAGGTTTATAAGAGTATAAGGTTCCTTCACTTATAGACATTGTGGAACAATCAAAAGGACGATAAAGGACATCCTGATGATGTTGAAGTAGTTCTAATACTTCTTTCTTAAATCTTTCTCTATCTACATTACCATCTGGTTCATTATAGCGTTCTTGTGTACGCTGATATTCCTGAAGATAGAAATCATCAATATGAAATATATGACAATCAAAATATGCTTTTAATTTATTTGCAAGAGTTGTTTTCCCACTTCCACATCTTCCATCTATTGCGATAGTGACATGTCCCTTCTGTTGATATATTTTGTTCATAGCCTCTATTAAAGACTGCTCATTATAAGGGAGATACTTGAGTCCTTCTTCTAAATAATGAGCCTGTAAGAGTTCTACTTTTATGTCTTTAGTAGAGACTTCTTGAAGTGTTCTATCTCCTTCTTCTGCTTTTCTTAAAATTGTGATATGTGGATAAAAAGGTTTATCATCAAAAGATATATCATGTGACTTTAATGCTTCTCTTAATGTATTGACATATTCGTCTAATACAGGATTATCTTTAATACCTACCCAATAAATCTTCTTGAAATGACCAATACGGTTCAAAGTAATGGTGATTTCAGGAAAAGGAATAGAATGAATAATTTCCATGATTTCATCCTGTCTATCTGTTTCACCAAAGAAAGCTAAAGTCATATGTAGATTATCTAGATCATAATACTTACCTTGAATCCCTTCTTCCTTTAAAGTATCCATGATTGCCATTAATTCTTCTTTAAAAGAAGAATTAAATGTAAGTGCAATAAATTGTCTCATAAAATTCATCCTTTCTATGATATAATAAATAAGCTATGTGCATGTAGCTCAATTGGATAGAGTATCAGACTCCGGCTCTGAAGGTTGCAGGTTCAATTCCTGTCATGCACGCCAAATATTGAAAAGAGGCAGCTTACGCTGCCTTTTACTATACACTATGTCTGATTCTTTCTATATGTATCGCAAGATAGCCTACTTCTTCGTCTGATATCTTTTCCAGAATCAGCTTTTCTATATAATCAGCGACACGACATGCAACAGCATAGCTTTCTGGGAACTTTTCTTTTGTATAGTCTGTCATAGAGACCTGTACATCTTCTTTACGGTCTAGACGGACCATTAAGAATTTAATATGGTTGACTAAACGAATATAAGCAATAGAGTCTTCATCAATCACTATATTAAATGTTTCTTCAACATAATTGACTGTTTGATGAATAATACTGGCAACCTGTAATGAACGTCCAGGTGGCTGAGAACTCAAAGCCGCATGAATATGAAGAGAAATATAACCAATTTCATCATCAGTGATTTCATAACCTAATCTTCTCTTAATGATTTTTCTTGCTTTCTTAGCCACTTCATACTCATCTGCAAATAATAATCTAATATCACTTGTCAAAGGGTTAGAGATGACCATATCATTCTTAATACGATCGATAGAGAATGCAATATGATCTGCAAGAGGTAAAAGAATCTTAGTATCTATATCACCAAATTCTTTTTCTGCATAACGAATAATTTCATTGGCTATTTCTAAGAAGATAGGATCAACCCCCTGTAAGACATTCTTACCAGTATTCTTCTCTAAACTATAGCATTTAATATTCTTTCCAGGATTCTCAATCACATCTCCTGCTTTTCTTTTGAAGCCTATTCCCTTTCCTAGTAATATAACTTCTTTATTAAGTTCATCTTTTGCGACAACTCCGTTATTGTTTAGCGTTCCAATGACTTCATAACGCTGTTTTTTCACTTTATTCTCCTTCATGTAATATCTGTTTTATTTCTGATACAATAATGACAACATGTGGTCCATAGGTAATTTGGATACCTTCTCCACGCATATATATACCCGCAGCACCTGTTGCCTTTAAAGCTTCCTCATCAACTAATGTTGGATCCTTTAAAGTCGCACGCAGACGTGTTGTACATGTATCAACATCTAATATATTAGGAATACCTCCTAATGCTTCTACAATAGAATGAGATACAGAACTGTCTACGTCAAGACTTTTCTTTCTAGAATAGTCTTTTTTTGTATGCAGTTGTGTATCTTCTCCTCTACCTACTGTTTTAAAATCATAACGTTTAATCACAAACTTAAAGATTGAATAATAAAGCAAGAAATAAATAAAACCAATTATTGGGACAAAGACCCAGTTTGTTTTACTATTACCCTGTAATATACCAAACAAGAAGAAATCAATCGCTCCTGCACTAAAAGTGACACCTATCGCTATATTTAAAGCCTGAGCCACTGCATATGCACTTCCTGCTAGAAGCGCATGAATCAAAAAAAGTGGTGGTGCTTGAAATAAGAATGTGAATTCAATTGGTTCAGTAATACCTGTTAATATAGAAGTGAGTGAAGCAGAAAGTAATAAACCTCCTGTTTTTTTACGCTGGCTTGGTCTTGCACAATGATACATCGCAAGGGCAGCACCAGGCAGGCCAAATATCATAAAGATATATTCTCCTGAGAAGAAGCGAGTGGCTTCTATACTGAAATGTTTGACATGAGGTGAAGCAAGTTGCGCAAAGAAGATATTCTGAGCTCCCTGGATCAGTTGTCCATCCACTACCATACTGCCACCAAGTCCTGTCTGCCAGAATGGAAGATAGAACACATGATGTAATCCAAAAGGAATCAACATACGCTTTACAAGACCAAATACGAATATACCTGCATAACTGCTATCTCTTATAAGTACACCTAAGTGATAGATAGCTTCCTGAATAGGTGGCCAAATATAAAAGAATAGGATTCCTACAAAAACAAATGTCACACAACAGATAACTGGGACAAAACGTGTGCCTGCAAAGAATGATAAGTAATCAGGAAGTCGTGTCATATAGAACCTATTATGAAGATAAGCAACACCAAGTCCTACTACTATACCGCCAAAGACACCTGTATCTAAAGATTGAATACCACAAATCGTATTGATTGTACCTAGTCTGACAAAATCAGCCACCTTCCCATCTACTATAAAACCATTAATAGTAAGTAAGGCATTAATAGAAGCATGCATAACTAAAAAGCTAACCAGTGCAGAGAAAGCTGCAGTCGCTTTTTCATGTTTTGCCATACCCATTGCAATACCTACCGAAAATAAAGCTGGAAGGTTATCAAAAACAATTTTACCTGCATTACACATAATTGTGAATAATGCATAAAGTGGTGTTCCCTTTCCTAATATAAATTGAAGATGGTAAGTCTGAATCATTGTCTCATTTATGAATGACTGACCTATGCCCATTAATAACCCTGCCACAGGTAAAACAGCTATAGGTATCATAAAGCTTTGTCCTACACGTTGTAATTTACTAAATAGCTTACTAAACATGATTCTACCTCCCTTCTTGCTGTATAATTTATTTTACCATTATATAGTATGAAAATCTAATCATTTTATTCTAACAATTTGTGAGTTTTTCTTACAAAATAGACCTTTTTGTATAATTCTTAAGTTATTTTTAAAAATTTCTTAATTCATTTTTATACGACAAATACTACATATTTTGATATTTCTTAATTATTTCTTAAGATTTTTCTTTATTTTTTATTATGAGGTGTTATAATAGAGCCTGTCGAAAGACAAAAGGAGAGAGAAAAAATGGATAAGAAAACAAAAGAAATCATGAGTTTCGTATCTAATAGAGTAAGAACTCAGAAGACAATGTTCATTCCTGTGTTTGCTATTTCCGCTTTCGCAATCGTGGGTTATACAGCTGCTGATAGAACAGCACCTGTTGTACATTCAAATACAATTGAAGTTCCTTATGGAACTGTCTTAAAATCTAGTGATTTTGCAATCTCTGATAACAGAGATCATACTGATACATTAAAAACTAAGATTCATGCTGAATCTTATGAAAAGAACCAGTTAGGAACTTATACTGTTAACGTAACAGTAAAGGATGCTTTCAACAATGAATCAACTAAGACTGTTAATGTTAAGGTTGTAGATAATGAAGCACCAGTTCTTGAATCTAAGACTGATGATGGATTTGTCATCAATGTTGAAGCAAATGGTAGTAGTAATTTAAAGGATTACATCAAGGCAACTGATAATGTTGATGGTGATGTAACAGACTTTATTAATTTTGATAAGGAATTAGATACAACTCAGTTAGGAGAACAGGTAATCAATGCATCTGTTGAAGATAACATGGGTAATATCGCTACTAAGACATTTACATTTAATGTAGGTGATACATCTGCTCCTGAAATGAATTTAAAGAATGGTAATTTCGTAGTAAATTATGGTGATAACTTTGATATCAACAATTATGTTGAAGCAAAGGATAACTATGATATGAATCCTGTTTTATCTGTAGAAGGTGAAATTGATACTAAGAAGTTAGATGGTACTCAGCCTATTAAAGTAACTGCAACTGATGCAACTGGTAATAAGACTGAAAATACTTATGATGTGACTGTAGCTGATATTGCAGCTCCTTCTATTACATTAAAATCTACTGATATTAATGTAAAGAATGGTGATTCATTTGATGCAAAGTCTAATATTGCATCTGCTATCGATAATCTTGATGGTGATGTGACAAGCAAGGTGAATGTAAGTGGTTCTGTCAATACTTCTAAAGCTGGAAGTTATACAGTTAACTATACAGTAACTGATAATGCTGGTAATACAGCTAATGCAAGTGCTAAAGTGACTGTTGCTGCTGCTCCATCTAGAGGTGGATACAATGCAGGTGGAACAAGTGCTAAGGGTGGACACAGTGGTATTGTTGGAACTGGTTTATCTAAAGTAGGTACTGCTTATGTATTTGGTGCTTCTGGACCAACAGCATTTGACTGTTCTGGATTCACTTCATGGGTATATAGACAGAATGGTAAATCATTACCAAGAACTGCTTCTGCTCAGTATAGTGGAACTACAAGAGTATCTAAGGATGGCTTAAGTGCTGGTGACTTAGTATTCTTCGCAGGAACTTATAAGTCAGGTATCTCACATGTAGGTATCTATATCGGTAATGGACAGTTTGTTCATGCTGCCAACTCAAGTACTGGTGTTACAGTATCTTCATTAAATAGCGGTTATTATGCATCTCATTATGCAGGTGCTGGTAGATAAGAAGATCGAAAGATCTTCTTTTTTTATAAGGAGATTGTATGAAGAAAGTAATAAAGGTGATTCTAGGAATTGTATTAAGTGTTGTACTCGTTCTTGGTCTACTCGATGGTCTTTTTATCTACATGATCAAGTATCATGTCGAAACAGTAGCTAAAGAGTCTTATTATGAATATGAGGTTGTGATGCAGTCAGTCGGAGCGCCTCTATTCTTCAGCAGTGCAGATGGACGTTTGCTTCTTAAAAAGAATGATACGATAATCAATAAGATGGACTTTACATTATCAGATGATGGTGGAAGTATTCGAGAAGATGTATGGAGTGTTAGCTGGTATAAGGATCATGTAGGTGTTGTGATTCAAGGAACTGAGCAGGATGATACACTTTATAATCTTTATTATAATGGGAAAACAAATAGTTCTGTTGTGAATGGTCAGGATGCAATTACAACTCAAGGTGATATGGCTAATAATAATGCTAATGAGATTAGAAAAGAATTAAAGATGGTTGCTGATTATCTTCATTATGATGATATAGATTATGGTATCAGTGCAAAAGGATGGATGTATGCTACTCTTTATAACAAAGATGGTGTCACACGTCATTTGAATTATTATGAAACTCATGATCATGAATATGTTTATCAGGAAACTAAGAATGGTTATACAACGATATTAGGATTTTATAAAATAGAAAATGGTCAGGTTATAGATGAACATACTACATCATGGCACTAAAAAAGATTCCGGAAGGAATCTTTTTATAATAGTTCTTTAAGTTTTTCAATAGATTCTTCTGTAGTCGCCCAGCTTGTTGCAAAACGCACTACAGTATGCGTATCATCATACTTTTCCCAGAAACCATAGCGTACATGCTTTTCTAGTTCTTCTAGCTTCTTGTTATCTACAATAAAGAACTGCTGATTTGTAGGAGAATCAATATAGAATTCATAACCCTTTTCTTTAAAGATTGTTTTAAGCTTTTCAGCCATATCAATAGCATGTCTTGAAATCTTGAAATAAAGATCATCTGTAAAGAGAACATCAAATTGAACACCGTTTAAACGTCCTTTTGCAAGTAAAGCACCATGCTTCTTAATAAGGTTCACAAAGTGTGCTGGAGTATTATTCTTAGTAAAAACAACAGCCTCACCACATAATGCCCCTACTTTAGTACCACCGATATAGAATACATCAGTAATTTCTGCGATATCTTCTAGTGTTACATCAGTATCATAAGACATGAGACCATAACCAAGTCTTGCACCATCTAAGAATAAAGGCAAATTATAAGCATGACATACATCTGAGATTTCTTTTAATTCTTCTTTTGTATAAAGTGTGCCATATTCTGTAGGATGAGAAATATAAACCATACCTGGGAATACCATATGTTCATGGTTAGCATCGTTATAGAATGTATCTACTAATTCTTTGACATCTGATGCTTTTAACTTACCTAAATACTGTGGGACAGTGAGCACTTTATGTCCTGTATATTCAATGGCTCCTGCTTCATGAGCCGCCACATGTCCTGTCACTGCAGCGACAACACCTTCATAAGGCTTCAACATTGTATCAATGACTAATTGGTTAGTCTGTGTACCACCTGTAATAAAGTAAATATCAGCATCTTCTTTACCACATGCTTTCGCAATCTTTTTTCTTGCAGATTCAGAATATACATCTACTCCATATCCTGACTGCTGATCCATATTTGTTTCAATAAATTTTTCTAGAATGGCAGGATGTGCCCCTTCTGTATAATCACTTTCAAATGATAACATCTTTATATCCTCCGTTTTTTTGTATTCTACACTATTTTAGATATGAATACAAATAATGAAAATAATTCAAAAAATAGGAAGTAATTCACTCTGATGAATGAGTATATATATGTGTAAGCCACTTATTTCTTGTTTAGAATACTTTTACATAGAAAGATAAAGGAAACTCATTCCTCGAATAGTCAATTCATATTATTTGGTAGGAATAGGAACAGAACTATACTATAATAATCAAAAAGGAAGAAAATATAAGTAACTAAATATATTGAATATTGTGATTAAATGTGTTCAAACTCACTCAAAGGAGAGCATTAGAATGAACACATCAAATATCACGAATTATAAATCAAAGGATTTTGCTGAACTTTAAGGCATGCCTGTTAAGACATTATAACGTTGGGATAGAGAAGAAACTTTATAGGCAAACCGAACTCCAACTAATAGGCGTTATTACACTTATAATTAGTATTTACTGAATCGCGTTGCATTTTTAAGATTTTGTATTGCAAAAGGAATTATTGTAGACCTGTGTATTGAAGAATATGGAAACTGTGTAACGATTTATTAGATGAAGTAATGGAACAAAAAATCAAAAGCATAATTTGAATACCCACAAACCATAGGTTAGTGAAAATTAAATTTCATAAGCACCTATTAAACGGCGTTCTCGAAGTTGAACCTAATGCATGAATTTTCCATTTGTTCTATAATTAGATTAGAAATCAGATAGAGAACTCGTGTAGGATATTGTTTCAATACTTCATGTGCTCTCCTGCAGGTTGCAAAGGGCTTCGTAAGTATAAAAAAACAGATAGAAAGGGATGAGGAAATTGCTGAAGAGCTTCAAGACGGAAATAAATCCAACAGAGGAGCAGAAAGTCAAGATTCGTAAAACAATAGGTACTTGCAGATTTATCTATAATTTCTATCTTGCTCATAACAAGGAACTTTATGAAAGTGGCAAAAAGTTTATGAGCAGCAGCCAGTTTAGAGTATGGCTTAACAATGAGTATCTTCCGAGCCATCCAGAATATTCCTGGATCAAGGAAGCTTACTCAAAATCGGTAACACAGGCAGTAAATAACGGCCAGACCGCATTTGAAAACTTTTTTAAGCACAAGAGTGCCTTTCCAAAATTTAAGAAGAAAGGCAGATCTGATGTGAAAATGTATTTTGTAAGGAATAATCCAAAAGACTGCCTTTGTGAAAGACACAGACTCAAGATTCCGTCACTTGGATGGGTACGTATCAAAGAAAAAGGATATATTCCCACTACAAAAGATGGATACGTAATTAAGAGTGGTCATGTCTCAATAAAGGCTGACAGATACTATGTTTCAGTTCTTATAGAAATCCCAGATAAAAGGATAGTCAGTAATTCCAGTGAAGGAATTGGCATTGACCTTGGATTAAAGGACTTTGCGATTGTCTCTAATGGCAAGACTTATAAGAATATCAATAAATCTGCAAAATTAAAGAAGCTTGAAAAAAAGCTTATTCGAGAACAGAGAAGTCTTTCTCGAAAGTATGAAAATCTAAAGAAAGGAGGGTCCACTCAAAAAAGAAATATACAGAAACAAAGGCTTAAGATACAGAAGCTTCATCATAGAATTGACAATATTCGTACTGATTACATCAATAAGACAATCGCAGAGATAGTGAAAACCAAGCCATCTCATATAACGATTGAAGATCTAAACGTATCAGGAATGATGAAGAACAGACATCTTTCAAAGGCAGTTGCTTCGCAGAAGTTTTATGAATTTAAATCAAAACTTCTAGCTAAATGCAGGGAAAATGGAATCGAACTTCGAGTTGCAGATAGATGGTTCCCATTATCTAAAACATGTCATTGCTGTAAAAGTATCAAGAAAGATTTAAAGCTTTCAGATAGAATTTTCAGATGTGACTGTGGCTATATCGAAGACAGAGATTTCAATGCTGCACTTAATCTGAGAGATGCTACAACTTACGAAGTTGCATAAACAAACGCAAACGTAGGTATGTACCGAAGGCTATTTCGGGAATTTACGACTATGAAGTGTACATGAACTTGTGAGTAGATATGATTTCGGTCAATCGAAAGCATACACAATAAAATAGTAAGTAATGTTCGTGAGAACTTACATTATCTCGATGTGAGTATATTTAATCACATTTTGAGTGGCAGTGATAGGATATGGAAAACAGAACAGTAATTATTAATGGTGTATCTTATACTTGTTTAACTGATGAAGAATACGAAGATTTACAGACAGTAGCTGCTTATGAAGAAAGAAAAAAGAGTAAAGATTTTAAAACCATTAGCTTTGATGAATTCTTAAAAGACAGAGAAGAAAAGTATGGAGTTAAATTTTGATATTGAAATCGAACCATACATTATAGAAATTATAGACAACATTGATTATTATAACTATATTAGATTCAGAAACTTCTCTATAGGAATCTTTCTAACCAAAGAATTACGAAAAGTCAAGGGAATAGTTGAGGCCAATCCACATATTGGCAAGAAGGTTCAAACAAACAAATATAAGTATGTCATGCCAACTACCAAAGCAGTCTTATATTATGAAATAATAGAAAATAGCAGAAATATCATTTTCTATGATTACAAACCTTTCAAACAGAATAAATACCTGTATTAAAATACCTGCTCATCAATGAGCAGGTATTTTAATACTTTGGTGTATGTACTTTATTTAACAATTCTTCTGTTACTTCTTTGGCAGGTAATGTTTGATCAATATGTCCAACCGATAATAGTGCTTCTAAACGTAGATTCTTTGGAAAATGAAAGATATTTCTAATATAGTCCTCAGTTGAATCTTCTGTAGATGATACTCTATTTCTTCCCTGAATCCAGCAGCCGCCTAACCCTAGTGATGAAGCCATATAATGCATAGTCAAGATGACATTACTGCAGTCTTCTACCCAGACATCCGTCTTATCTTCATCACCCAATACAATAATACAGGCACCTGCCCCTTCTAGCATCTGACTTCCTGCTTTTCTACATTGAGATAATTGTGTTAATAGTTTTGAATCAGTGACTACAATGAGTTCTTCTGGTTTAATATTACGTCCACTTGGTGCAAGTAATCCTGCTTCTACAATTTTATCCAACAATTCTTTTTCTACAGGTTCTCCAGTATATTGTCTATAGCTTCTTCTTTGTTTTAATAAGTCTAAAAAATCCATATAATCACCCTTTCTTTGCTCCATTATAACATATTGACATGTGTTGTGGTTTTTCTATAATGAGGGTAAAGGAGTGTGATATTTATGCGTATGTTACGTACAATTATATTAGATATTCTTATTTTCATTCTTGTGAATGTATTATGTTTCTCAATGCTTTGTCCAAGTATTATAAATAGTGCTATACAGAATGATGAAATTACCCAGGAAATGACAAATAAGGTTATGACAGTTATTAACCAATACACATACCGTCTTCCTGACATAACTATAAAAAAGATACAAGCAGATATTAGTCAATCTCAATCTATGACCGCACTAACAAGTAAATATAGTCAGGCTATTATTAAACAGATGGCTACAGGTGAAGAAAATAAAGAAGATATGACACCTTATATCAATAACCTTGCACAGGAATGTTTTGAGATTGTAGAGAAGGATACAGATATTACATTACCTAGTATATTAAAGACATCACTTACTAAATTGATTTCTTCTGGTTTAGTATCTCAGGGTATTGATCAGTATGTGGATGATTATATTAGTAAACAATCTCCTAAGAGATTAAAGATGATACAGATTTTCTATCAGTTAACACTTGATTCTAATCGAATGATTATGGGTGTTATACTTATTGTATTATGTTTGATTCAGTTGATTGTAGATAAGTTATATGGATTAACTGCATTAGGTGTAACAGGTGTATTATCTGGACTAAATGTAAGCTATATTATGCCACTCGCAATTAGTGAAGGGGCTAGTTCTTATTTGAATCGTACAGTCATCTTTGATCCATCAATACTTAGAACACCAGGAATGATGATATGTGGTATATCTGTTGTAGTAGTAATAATCGCACAACTAATCATGAGAAAAACAGCTAGAAAATTAATCTAGCTGTTTTTGACTAGAACAAATTACCCCCTAGTTGTATTATCTTTAAAAAGCATGGGAATAATATGGGATTCTTAAAGAAGAAAATAAAAGACTATTTCATGCGTTCTTTCTTCAATTTCCGCATCAAACTCTTCTTTAGTAAGACGTACTCTAATTTATTGATTTTTCATGCATAAGACCTCTTTTTCTTGACTTCATCGTGCAAAAAAAGACCTGCATTATGCAAGTCTTGTATCTATTCTCATACTGCTGTTAATAACTGAGGCTTTTTCGAAGAGGAGAAGCTTCTTTTTCTTTTCTACACCAGAAGCATAGCCTTTTAAGTTACCCTTAGAACCGATTACACGGTGTGAAGGGATGATTAACGCAATATGATTATGACCAATAGCACCACCAACTGCCTGTGCTGACATTTCTTTCTTATTACCATATTTTGCGATAGCTTTCGCAATATCACCATAAGTGATTGTTTCACCATAGGGGATGTGCTGGATAATAGTCCAGATCATTCTCTGGAATGGTGTTCCCTGCATCTTAATAGGTGGACAGAAGTTAGGAACGATTCCATCAAAGTATAGATTTAACCAGGCAATTGTCTGATCAAAGACTGGTAAATCCTGTTCTACTGGTTCCTTTAAAATATCTGCATAATATTTATCATCTTCAAACCATAAACCAATTAGTGATTCACCATCACTTGCCATAGTAATGTTTCCAATAGGAGACTGGTATTTTTTAATATATTCCATTATTTTTTACCTCCAAAAAATAAACAAAAAAAGCATTAGCGTACGCAAAAAAGAATTTCTTTTTATACGTATAGCTAATGCTTTGTGAATGACATGCTATAAAATATTCCTTTGTTGGTTGTATTGTAACACAATTATTTCACAAGGTCAATCTTAGACTTCATCTTCCTGCCTGATTTCATCTAAATAAATCCTGTCTTCTTCTACTATAAAGTGCCAGTATTCAATAAAGATTCCTTTATTATCCTGAGTGACTTCATTACCTTTGATCATTCTATCTCTCATCTTACCTTCTATATAAGACCAGAAGTAGTCATCACCTACTTCTACAACCATTGTTTTAAGAAGTCTGATATCAGAAAGTTCATTACGTATACCTTCATACTCCCACCAGTTAAGTTTTGTTTTCCATTGTTCATACAGAGATGGAGAAAGGCATTGTTTAAGAATATCCATATCTTTATCATTCCATGCATTCTGAATAGTGTAATAGTAATCGGCGACTACTTTGTTCATCTTCTTTTCATCAAAAGATGAGTTATTCTTTTCTGCTAGTCCTCTTTTCATATCCTTATGCATGGAGATAGCTTTATATCTACGACGATATTTTTTCATATATGAAAAACCATATGATATAAAAGAAAAAGTTATTAAACTAGCAATACGTCTTTCGGGTGTATCAACATATCTTACAGGAGAAGAAGAATGATGGGATGGAGAACCACTGCCTCCTCCACCACCTCCACTTGATCCTCCTCCCCCGCCACCTGCTCTTGCGTAAACAGGGGAAATAGAAAAACATAATATACATACAATAAATAAACATCTAATTAATTTCTTCATAGATTCCTCCTAGGAAATAAAAAACAAAACTAATATCATGAATACCATGATACATACCAAAAAGCCTAAAATACATAGTAATAAGCCTAGCCACCAAATAAGCGTTCTTTCTTTTCTAGTAATAATAGAAAAGATAAATCCCACAAAAGAAAATACGGGGCCAATCAGGATGATATCTGTATAAGAATAAGGAGCGTGATTGGAACTATAAAAATAGATCAAAAATGCTGTGATAGATAAAAAACCACATATAAGTGGTATAGAGTTTATTTTTTTCATAGACAAAGTATAACATAAAAAAAGAATGATAAGAAATATATCTTATCACTCTTTAATAAGTCTTATTCGTACTTAGCGACGATTTTATCGTATTCACCGTTCTTCTTTAGGTTAGCTAAACCTTTGTTGAACTTCTTTAATAATTCTTTGTTTTCGCCTTTTAACACTGCAAAACCATAATATGCTGGACTTTCTTTACCACAAGGAATATCGAAGTTTAACTGACCTGTTTTAACCATATATTTTAATACTGGATAGTCTTCAAAACATGCAGCTGCTTCACCAGATTTAACTTTTTCAAACATGAATGTTGATTCTTCTACAACTTCTAGTTTGAATCCATATTTATCTTTAATAGACTGAGCATATTTTAATCCTGCAGTAGATGTTTTAGCAACTACAGTCTTACCTTTTAAATCAGCATAACCTTTAATACCTGAATTTTTTGCAACACCCATTGAAACACCTGTTTCATAGTACTGATCTGAGAAATCATATTTTTGTTTTCTTTCATCATTGATTGACATACCTGCAATAACACCATCAGCTTCACCTGATTCTAGTGCTGTACATGCAGCATCAAAACCTAATGAGTTAATCTTAATCTTGAATTTCTGATCCTTAGCAATAGCTCTGATTAAGTCCATATCGACACCAACTAATTTACCAGAATCATCTTCCATTTCGAATGGAGGATATGTTTTATCAGTCGCAATAATGTAAGTTTTTTCTTCGTTCTTACTACTAGAATTTCCTCCACATCCTACTAATGAAACTGCCATTAAACCTGCTAATACAATAGCACCGAACTTCTTCATTTTCATAATCGTTTCCTCCCTTATATATCTACACTTATGTGTTGATACCTTATAATACTTTGTTTAAGAAATCTATTGTTCTTTGTTGCTGTGGATGATTGATGACATCATATGGATTACCCTGTTCTACAATATATCCACCATCCATGAATATAACTTTAGTACCTACTTCTCTCGCAAAACCCATTTCATGAGTGACAACAACCATTGTCATACCCTGACTTGCAAGATCTTTCATAACAGCTAATACTTCTCCAACCATTTCTGGATCGAGAGCACTTGTTGGTTCATCAAAAAGCATAATATCAGGCTTCATTGCGAGGGCCCTTGCAATAGCAACTCTTTGTTTCTGACCACCAGATAACTGTGCTGGATAGCTGTCTGCTTTATCCTTTAAACCAACTCTATCTAATAACTGATAAGCTGTTTCTTCTGCTTCTGCACTTGTCATCTTCTTGAGTTCAACAGGTGCAAGCATAATGTTTTCTTTTACTGTCATATGTGGGAAAAGATTGAAGTGCTGGAATACCATTCCAATGTTTTCTCTCTTCTTATTAATATCAAGTTTAGGATCTGTGATATCTTCTCCATCAACGATGACACTACCACTTGTAATATCTTCAAGACGGTTTAAACATCTTAAGAATGTTGATTTTCCTGATCCTGAAGGACCAATTAAACAGATAACTTCACCTTCATTAATATCTAAAGAAATATCTTTTAAAACCTCTAAAGAGCCAAAGTTCTTCTTTAGGTTTTTGACAGAGACTTTTTTATTTGCCATAAGATAACCTCTTTTCTACAACTTTTGATACCTGTGCAAGTACTGTACAGATAAATAAATAATAACAAGCCATAAAACAATAAATGACCATCATATGAGCTGACTGCGTTGCGGCAATTGTTTTACCAACGTTAGTCAATTCTGTTAGACCAATAACAGATAATAATGAAGTATCCTTAATAGAAATAATGAACTGGTTGATGATTGAAGGTAACATCGTTCTTAAAGCCTGTGGTAAGACAATCTTCTTCATTGTTTTACCATAAGTTAAGCCAAGAGATCTAGCTGCTTCAACCTGTCCTTTGTCTACTGCTTCAATACCACCTCTGACGATCTCTGCCATATAAGCACCGGCATTAAGTGATAGAGCAACAGTACCAGCAGTAAAAGTACCCCCAATATTTAACCATCTAAATCCTGTAGGTCTTAACATCTGTCCCAAGCCAAAATATATAATCAATATTTGTACAAGCATTGGTGTACCACGAATGATATAAATATAAAGGTTGGCGATTGCCTTTAATATCTTCATGATCACTGACTTACTTTTTGAAGTATTGACTAATCCAACAATGATTCCAATAATAGTCGCAGCTACTAATGATATAATTGATAATTCAATCGTAATCACTATAGCCTGATTGAATCGACTGGCAAAAAAACCTAAATTTTCAAAAAATCCTTTCACATGAATCCCCCTTTTCTTTTATGTTTATAAATTACACCAATTCTTAATATATGTCAAAGATATTTTATCACAATGAAAATATATTATTAAAATTGTATTAAAAAAGAAACAAAGTTGAACTTTGTTTCCTAATTAGCGTCAAAATGATGCTTTTTAAAGTGTTTATAGTAAATAATAAAGAGTAGTGAGGTCGTAAACCAAGTGACTGGATAAGAGACAACAACACCTTTAATAGTTGGATAGTGCGGTGAAATGAATGTGAGCCAGGCAATACGTAGTACACATATACCTAAGCATACTAATATCATTGGTTTAATTGATTCCCCACATCCTCTCATAGTACCTGAGAATATTTCAACACAACAATATAAGAAATAGAATGGCATTAAGAACAGCATCAAGCTATAGCATTCTTCAATAATATGGGGATCTGATGAGAATAATCTTGTGATATAACTACCTGTTAAGCAGAGTATAGTACTGATTGAAATAGTCATAATGAAAGCCATAGCAAGGGCAGTTCTTGTACCCTTTTTGATACGATCATGAAGATGAGCTCCATAGTTCTGTCCACTAAATGTTGTGATAGCTGCACCAATGGCCGCAATCATCATCCAGAACAGGGCATCTATTTTTACATAAACTGACCATGAAGCAATTGTCTGTGTACCAAAAGCATTGATATGACTCTGTAAGACAATGTTTGAGATACTATACATTGTAGATTGGATACCAGCAGGCGCACCAATCATAATAATCTTCTTTAGTACAGGAAGATGAAATTTCATCTTTGATAATGTAAGCTTGTAGACTTCATTTGTACGCATTAATTGAATAGTAACAAGTATGGCACAGACAAACTGGGCAATGACTGTTGCGATAGCTGCCCCAGCAATACCTTGATGGAAAATGACTACAAAGATAAAGTCAAATACAACATTCACAATACTACATACAATTAAGTAATAGAGTGGTCTTTTACTGTCCCCTACTGCTCTTAAGATTCCTGCACCGATGTTGTAGATTGCCCCTGGAATCATACATAAGAAGTAAAGATGCATATAGAGAGTGGCATCATTCAATATATCATGTGGTGTACCAATAGCATCTAAACACTGATATGAGAAGAATAAGCCAAAAAGCATCATGAGTATGCCACTGACAATTGCAAGACTATAAGAAGTATGCACTGCCTGATGAATTTTCTTATTGTTTTGTGCACCATAGTATTGGGCGATGACTACGGAAGCACCTGTAGATAAGCCTACATAGAAGTTAACGATTAAACTCGTTAAGTTTCCTGTTGAACCGACTGCAGCAAGTGCGCTTGTGCCTACTGCTTGTCCAACAATGATTGTATCAACAGTGTTATATAACTGTTGAAAGAAACTTCCTATAAGAATAGGAAAAAAGAAAAAAAGCAACTGTTTCCAGATGACTCCCTTAGTGAAATCTTGTGTCTGATTCATGTTATTCCCCCCTAAAAGATTAATACATGATATCATAGAAAAAGAATAAAAGATATGTTATCGTTTACTCTTTTAATCAAAGAAAATTCACTTAAAATAGAAAGAGAGGTGAAGCCCATGATACTAGATATATCACAAGAAAATAAATATACAGAGACTGAAAAAGAAGTAATTAATTATTTAATGAATCACTTAGATTTATTAGAAGAGTTGTCTATTAATGATTTAGCGAAAAAAACTTATACGTCTAATGCAACTATTATTAGATTATGCCGTAAAGCAGGTTATAGTGGATATAAGGCTTTAAAGGTAGATTTAATTAAAGAAAGAGAAGCGAATAAGTATATTGTAGAGAGTGTGGATTATACGACACCTTTTCAATTTAATGAAACAACTGAAGAGATTATGAAGAATATGTTTTCTTTGTATCAGGAGAGTATTAAACAGGTGTATTCTAGTCTAGACATAAATGTGCTCAAGTCTATGGCAGATGAGATTATTCATAAGAAACGTATCTTTTTGTTTAGTTATGGGGATACACAGACTACAGTGATTAATTTTACGAATAAGCTTGTAAAAGTAAATATATTCCCTACTCTTGCGACACAGTTTGGAGAAGAGAGACATATTTCTAAACGTATGAACAAGGATGATTATGCACTTATTATTAGTTATAGAGGGCAAGAAAGACTTCTAGAGTGTGTACAGACATTGAGCAAGAATCATGTGAGAATTGGACTTATTACTGCGAATAAGAAGAATTCATTAATGGCTTATTGTGATGATTTAATTATGATTCCTGATTGTGAGAAAGAGAATAGAATTAGTACATTCTATTCACAATTAGCTTTTCAGTATGTCTTAAGTAATCTTTATGCGATTATTTATCATCAGGTGAATGATTGAACTTTTAGTTCAATCAATTCTATCAATAAGTAAGAATAAAAGAACGTTTGTTTCTATACATATGTAAACCGTTTCATTGTAAGATAATTTATGATAGAAATGAATTAGGTGATGAACATGAATAAAGAAGATGTATTAAAGTTAGAGGAAGAATTAAATTTTGATCATTTTGATGCAGAAGATGCGTATTGCATTGGGAATGAAATAGTAAAGAAAACAAGTAAACCAGTACGTATTAGAATCGTATTAGATGGAGATATTGTGTTCCAGTATTTGATGCCTGGAAAAAAGGGTGTGGAATGGTTAGATAGAAAGCAGAATGCAGTGGAAAGGTATCAACATAGCACTTATTATGTGTTTCTAGATCAAGAAGAAAGACATGTATATGATGAGAATGATTCTACTATCGCGATATGTGGTGGAGGTTTTCCACTTTTTATAAAAGATGAGTTACGTGGGTGTGTGATTGTATCAGGACTTGCCCATGATGAAGATCATCAATTGATTATAGATGTACTAGGAGGATATAAGAATGAAGGTATTTGCGACTGATTTAGATGGTACTTTAGTTCATAATAAAAAAGTAACAGAAACAGATAGAGAGGCCATTGCAGCTTTTCAAAAAGAGAATCTATTTGGTGTTTGTACAGGAAGACCACTGAGCTGTTTATATGATGTAGAGGGTATTCCTTTTGATTTCTATATTATGTGTACAGGTGCACTATTATTAGATAAGGATAAACATGTGATTGAGGAACACCTTTTAGATAAAGAACTTGTGAGGGATATATATAATCATTATAGAGACTACTCTAACATTATTGTACAAACAGAAAGTGAATCTCATTTCTATTTTACTGATTTTATTGATTTTTCTACTTTTACTATGATTAAGGATTTTGAAGAAATCAAGGATTCAAAGTTCTATAGTATTTCTTTAGTGTTTGATACCAATGAAGAAGCAGCAACATTTGTATCAGATGTGCATGATAGATACCCTATGGTATCTGGTTATCAGAATACAAATGTAATTGATATTGTATCAAAGGGTATTTCTAAAGGTACAGGTGTAAAGGCTATTAAGAAACATTTTAATGCGGATAAGATGCTTGGTATTGGTGATTCCTATAATGATTTACCTTTGTTTAAGGCAAGTGATTATAGTTTTACTTTCCATAGTTCTCCTGATAGTTTAAAGAAAGAAGTCAATGATGTGGTAAGTAGTGTGAGTGAAGCAATTAATAAAGTATTGTAGGCAGAGAGTTAATCTCTGTCTTTTTTGTGCACATAGTAAGATAGTTAATATGTGATACATAGTCATTACGCAGAAAAATATTTGAACGCCTTTAAATAGACTTTATGAGAGCCTTACTCAAAACATTTTTTTGATAAAAGTTGTATGATGTAGTTAAGGAGGAGAGCGTTATGTCTACTACAACAAACTACTTCATCAATCTCTATAGAAGTTTAATCATCAAACGTGATGAATTAAAGAATCAAACTGAAGAGAACAAAAAGAATTATTATCAAATGTATAAAGAGTTGTATAAAGAATATTATGGCTTAATGGTTGAGTGTATCTTCCTTAAGAAAAGAATAGCTTATTGTCAGAGATGTAAGAATCATCATATCAAGATATACGAAGAAGAGTTAGAAGGCTATATGGATGCTGTGAAGGAAGATTATATGCATGAATTAGAGGAACTAAGAACTCATAAGAAAATAATGAAACAGCATCTAAGTGATGAAGATATGAAGCAGGCAAAGAAGATATTCAAGAGAATTATTAAAAGAATTAATCCGCAACATTCATTATGGGAGCGGGCAGTTGAATCATATAGATATAATAATTTAAATGATTTAATAGATATAGAAATGTTGGTGGATTATGATAAACAATCCATTAGAAAAAACTTAGATAATACCTACCTCTCAGCACAAATAGAAAGACTCAAGAAAGAAATAGAGTCTATTGAAAATAGAAATCCTAAAATAACAAAAGAGTATCTAGAAAAGAAAATCATGATATACAAATTATATAAATATAACTTAGATAAACAATATTCCTGTTATGAAAAAGTTATGCATGCATGTTAGGAGGAAGCATTTATGGATAATATGAAAGATATGATTTTAGAAGCAGTAGAAATGAATGGGATAGAGAATGTGGTTATGCCTTTAATGAATGAAATCTTTTTGTCTTTTACTGATATTGCAGGAACACGTTATTGCGATAACCAAGATGTATTTAAAAAACTAGAGAAAAATGACCCTCTTCTATTAAAAAGAGAAGCAGATAATAAATATGATAGTAATGCGATTAAGGTACTTACAATGGATGGTGAAAAACTTGGATATATTCCTAAGAGGGATAATGATATTTTTTGTAGATTAATGGATGCAGGTAAGATAATTCATGCAAGAGTGTATTCATGTTATAAAGAGAATTATGACCCTTGGTATGTTTCTATTAAGATCTGTATGATAGATTTCTAGTTATTCACAGAATAAAGAATATAATAAGTGATACATAGTCATTACATGATTATATTATGAATATAGTGATTGATTCCTTCTCTGTGAGAGAAGTCATATTGTTTATGTAATGTCTGGAAATAATTTCTTATATTTTCTTCTATAATAGGTTCATGAGAAGGAATAGTTCCTTCATATCCTTTTCTAGCTGATATCCAAGGATCCTGTGTATGAGTGATTGTTTCTAATACTTTAGCGCTATAGAGACCATATGTATGAATAACTAAATCAATCACATGACATTCTTCTTCACTTAGTGTATTCTCTAATTCTTCAAAGAGTACAAATCGATCATCATCAATAGGATTAAAACTGAACTGCTTGAATAAATGATAAACATCAGGATAGACAGGTCCATGAACCCATGCCTGTGAATGTTCTGTAAACACAGTATGATCATATAAGGCATAAGAGGTTCCCTGAATTAAATAAAGAAGTTTTTGCAGCATTAATGGTGTAACTTCATTTAATCCTTTAAATAAATATGCAATGACCTGTCTCATCTTATCTGATAATACAAATAATTCTTGTAGATTACTCACTGCTTCTTGTGATTTCTTATAAGAAGCTGGAGTAATCTTATTTTTATTTTCCTCTAATTTCTTATAGAAATAATCAGGAGAAAGTAAAGCTTTTTTCATGATATTGGAATACTCAAGAGAAGGCACCTGCCCATCTAGATATCTTTTAATAGTCACTTCACCAAAACCAAGAACTAATGCGAGAGGTCCTTTCCCAATATCATATATCTTTAATAATTTGTTGATATTTTCAATAGTAATTAGATTTTCCTTTTCTCTATACTGTGAATCTATTTCTTTAATATTTAAATCTAGTAAACCAGGTAGAGATATTTCTTCACCACATTCATTACATACTGCAACAGTAATCAAGAAAGTATATTCCTTATCTTTAATAACTTTTCTGATTTCCTGTTTCTTCAATGTGTAAGTTGTTTCTTTTCTGCAGTTTGTACAATAAGTGTGCTTCATGTTCTTATCTCCTTTATGATATGATTTTTATTATTTCGTATCATTATTATACTATGAGTATAATAGAAAATCATCAAAAAGAGAGTAACTACCGATTGTTATCCTGAATAGCTAAAAAAAGTAGAACACACAGTTCTACTTTTTTATATGTTTTCTACCAGATGCATCTGGAATATTTAATTCTGAACGATATTTGGCTACTGTTCTTCTAGATATTTCAATACCTTTATCTTTTAAGAGAGTGGTAATTTTCTGATCACTTAAAGGCTTTATTTTATCTTCATTATTGATAACTTCTTTGATTGTTTCTTTAATAGAATCAACAGAGTTATCTTCTGTTCCCTTTGGAATGAGATCACTTAGAAGAATAAAGCCCTTATCACAATATATATATTTATCCTTAATGGCTCTACTGATTGTAGATTCATGTACTCCAAGTAACATCGCTAAATCTTTTTGTAGAAGTGGATGGCAAGCCCCTTCATTCATAAAAAAATCTTGTTGATAATCTAGTAAGAAGACCGCAATATCATATATGAGATTCTTTCTTTGGCTGAGACATTGTTGTAACCATGAGACTTGTTTTAGTTTAGATTCTATATATTTCTTAGTTTCTTTACTTTCTGCTTCAAGAGACAAGTAACCTGTATTGATGTTTATATCCTTATAAATCACTGGATTTAATTGTACAGCATTATCCTTGATTATTATATCTGGTACAGGATAATTGACTTCAATAGAAGAACTAAACCCGCTGGCTGGACGAGGATTTAATGTCAGGATGATTTGTAGAAGTTCTCTTACTTTGTTTTGGGATATGCCAAGTTTCTTAGAAACAGCATGATAATGACTTTTTGAAAGATCTTCTAAGCATTCTTCAATAAGTTGTTTTGTCTTGTAAATATCTTCTGTTTCTTCGAGGCGCTCCAATTGAAGAAGAAGACATTCCTTTAAAGTGGCTGCTCCAAGTCCAGGAGGTTCTAGTTTGGATAATGCATTTTTAGCTTCTATATACTCTTTCTCATCACATTTTAGACAAGTACAAATATCTTGAATCGAGAGACGTAGATATCCATTATCATCTAATAACTCTACAAGAGATTACATGAATTTTTTATTGTCTATATCCTTGTTTATTAATTGCCAGTGAATGTTTTCCTTTAAACTCTGTTCTGATTTTCTTGAAAGACTATCAATATCAAATTCTTTTCCTATATCAGAAGTACTTTCTATCATATCATCAGTATCTATTAATGGATTCTCAAAAGAAATCTTCTCTATGTGGGCAAGAAGCTGTTGGACGTCCATCTGTAAGATCTGATTCTTTTCAATCTGTTTCTGATATATTTGATGTTTTTGGCCTTGTTTAAGTTCAAGCTTCATCTAAGCCTACTGGCTCCTTAATAACCTTATTCAACAATTCATACAATATAGATAATTCATAATTATCTATATGAATACGATATTTCTTTTCTACATCCTGGAAAACAATTTTTGATATACGATAAAACTCTTTCTGTGCTAAATCTGTAGGTTCTTCTTCATCATCCGTATCATCTGCAGTCATTAATCGTTCAAACATAAATGCAATATGCATATAAAGATTCAATCTTATATGCCCTGACATCTCCATCTTATAGTAATCCTGATAACGATGAAGAATCATTTCTACATCCTGAATAACAACTGTAGGATTGAGGAACTGCAATCTGCTGACAATACCTTCGATTGTAAAGAATCTTACAAATTCATTCTTTAATGCTTCAAATTGTTCTGGTGTAACTACACTTCTTAATGCATTCCATAGGTTTTCTTCACCATGGCCATCTAATATATCATAAACACTCAGCCAAGGTGTTGAAATACCATCATGAAGAGGAGATGTTGTCAATATCATAAGAGTCTGATCAAAATTCTTAGATTCATCTTCATTGAGTAAATCTAAAAGTTTCTTATATTCCATTGTCACAAAATCAAGGCCACAGTCACCTAATGTCTTCTTCATGATTTCCTGTATCTTTTCTGCAATACCTACACCGGACATACATGAAATAAGAATATTCTTATTCTTAGAAAATCCTTCAAAGAACTGTACATCAAAGCTGTTAATCTTTTTTGTGCTTTCTACAATTTGTTCAAAAGAGCCATGACCTAGCATCTTTAAACCAACATCTAATGAAATAGCAGTAGAAACATTATTAATAATCAATAAATCACCGGATAAGTTATTCTTTATCTTTGAATACATACTGCTTAATGATCCTGTATCTACAAGTAAGATTAATCCTTTACCCTTAGCAGAATGCAGGAGATAGTTCTGTACTTTTTCTACAGTCTGATCAAGTGTTGTATCCATAGGCATATCAATACCTTCCATAATAAAGGTACCACACGCCTGATTAACAACCTTTGCAATACTAGATGCTGTTGTATCACCATGTGCTGCAATGAGCCCATTTAATTCAAGAGATTCACTGATATATTCATGAATAGCTAGCGCAAATAAGAAAGCAAGATTATCTTCTAATTGTAATTCATACTTCTTTAATTCAATAATGATGCGATTTGCAACATAGAAAGCTCTAGGGCATGATTGTTCAAAATATGCTTTAAGTTTCCATTCCTGTTCCTTATCAATTCGCATTTGATTAAATGTTGTATAAAGAATATATAATTCTTTACCACAAGAATCATTCATCTTTACACCATATCGAATCAATATATCTTTACAAATCTGTGTAAAGAAACGCTGTTCTGTTGATCTAATATAAGTAGGATTGATTTTTCTAAGTATTGCACGAAAATTCAAATAGAGCTGATCTATCTGACTCCACGATGCAGATTCTATCTTGTGAAAAAGATTCATGATTTCTGTATGGTGTTCATCATAATATTCCTGATGAATACATTCTTTAGGCTGATTCCATATAACAGATATTTCCATATTACGTTCAGCCAGGAATCCTACTGTATTAACTGGTATATCTCCACCTGCATGAATCAGTTCTGCTTCAGAAATAAGAAGATCATCTTCTTTACCATGTTTGAAATAAGCTTCTGCACAGCTGACCTGAATCAAGTTTCTTAGTCTACCAATATTACCAGGGAACTTAGAGAAACAAAGCATCTTAACAGCTCCACTAGAAATAGTGAGATTCTTTTTAATCTTTTCTGCTTCTTCTTTATAGAATGTTTCAATGAGTTCTATACGTTCCTGCAAAGGACGTTCAGTAATGTTAGGAATGGTAATCTGTAATGTTATTCTTCTTCTAAATGTTTCTAATAAGACTTCTTGTGAGTTTTCTGTTGTCGCAAATATGAATCTCACATTTGAATGTCTCCATTTAGAATCACCAAGAGGTCGATATTTACCTGTATCCATAAATACAAATAGTTTTTCCTGGTTTTCAAATGATAAACGATGTACTTCATCTAAGAAAAGATAACCACCATCTGCTTCCTGTAATAAGCCTGTTTTATCAGAATCAGCCCCTGTGAAACTACCTTTCTTATAACCAAGTAATGTAGCAGAAAGAAGTTCAGGGTTATTGGCATAATCTGCACAGTTCAATACAACAAAAGGTGCTTTTTTATCAATGTTCCCTGTCTGTAATGCATGATTATAGATAAGCTTTGCGATATAGCTTTTACCTACACCACTTTCACCAATAATAAGAATCGGAAGACCATGAGGTGGATAAGAAACAGATGCTTTACACATTTCTACTATTTTCTTATGACTTCCTGTTGCACCAATCATAGAATCAAATACTTCTGAATCTAACTCTTCTTCAACAGATGCACTCTGTTCTTCTTTTTCAATATACCAGTAAGTCGGTCTTGTATCTGTTTTCTTTACTTTTCCCTCATCAAAAAGCTGATTTAAATAATGTGTCACAATCTGTCTGCTTAAATGTAGATTGTCTGCAATCTGAGATGTAGGAATCTTTTCAGACTCATTTAAGCATTCTTGAAGTGATATATAAACCTTATCTTTTACATCCATCATGATACCTCCTTGCGCTTAATTAATTATAACTTGAAAGCTGTTAGAAAACAATTTAATGCCAACACGCATGAAAAGGAAGATATAGGGATATCTTCCTGTCTGACTATCTTGGGAGTCTTTCTCTTCTATTTGGGAATTCTTTATCGAATCCTTCTTTATGATCACAATACCAATAAGCGACTGTACAAACATCATCTTGTCTTTCATATAATGAAAAATCATCGTTACCAATCTGTTGTAATGTGACTTTGATGTCTTCATCAAAGGCAATTGGATCTAAGATATGGAATCTATATAAGCCATGGCGAGGAAGGCTGTCATTACCAAAGGCATGAACAGCATTCAATTTACCTGTTTCAAATCTTTCTCTTGTTTTATCCTTTGTTGAATAGAATGGATAACCTAAGAATAAGTTAGAATATGGTTTCACTGAAGGTCTTCCTAGTTCATCTTTCTGATGGAATGCCCAGGCACCACCAAAGTAATCTTCTGAACCGGTTGATGACACTGTTGGATAGTCTTCATCACCATCTAAGTAGAACTTGAATTCTCCTTCACCCCACCAATATCTTTCAAGTGCAGTTAAGCCAAGGTAAGTACCTACATAGTAGCCTTTACCTTTCACATCATCTAAAATGACATAGTCTTTTGCAAGCTCAGTCTGACGTTCTCTACGCCAGTAAGCATGGAAGTATAAACAGTTTTCAGGTAAGGCATCTACTTCAGCATAATTGATTGTATAGAAGAAAGATGTAATATCTTTTGGATGTTCATTTGTCATTGTAATGACAGCTCTTTTTGCGAATGGCATTTCAAAGTAGCTGTTCATTCCTCCAGTAGGATTAACTACGATTGGTAAAGAAGCGACATCACATCTTTCACCAAAACCATTACAGAAGAAATCACCAATAGGAGCTTCTACTGCAGGTGTATCACTACCATCCCAATAGATTCTTAAGACAACATCTCTCATGACGAAGCTGCCTTTTTCAGTGTTTTCACGGATTGTCATCCACATATGTCTAATGATACCTGGACCTTTAATATCCGCAATGACTGTTTCTTCACCCATAGGTAACTTAATGCTTCCACGTCCTTTTCTTGATGGACCTAGGGCACTTGCTTCCATACATGCTTTGCCTTTTTCACCAGTTGGGTTTTCTGGTGATACAGCTCTAGAACGTTCTCCTTTATAAGTCATGATATTACTTAGTAAATTCATAATCTTCTCCTTCCTCTACTGCATGTTGATTCACAGTAATTGAATACTTATTTTTATTGGTAATACGAATACACTGATCATATACCTTAATATCAAATTTTGATTCACCGATATGGAAATCTTCCCAGAAGAAGTTTCCAACAAATTCTTTAGGATGAATAGTTAGATGTTTGTTTGGTGCATCATAGTTGATTCCTAAGAATTCAGTAATGAATAAGACATAGAAGATCCCTGATGACCATCCGCATTTACCACAGCTGTTCATTCGTGTGACATCTCCAGTAGGTGCCCCTACTTTATAAGGCCACCACCACCAGCTGCCATCTAGATCAGCTAATCTTTCTAATTCTTTAAATCTGCCGTGTTCTCCACTCCAGTTTTCTACATTATCAGCACCATTCAATATTGAAATATATCCAGGAAAAGTGGCTCCAGATTGATTTCCCCACTTAATTCCTCTGCTCAGACAACTATAAGTAGGATTCTCATCACTTGAACTAAATTGTCCATAATGCGTTGTTCTGTCTCCTGCTTCATAGCCATAATAATTCAATAATGTAGTGTCTGATTCTTCACCATCATGCATTCTTAATGTAATAGTACCGTCATAGTCCACATCAGTTAAGAACTTAAGTCCTTGATCAAGCATCTCTTTACGATAACATTCATCAGACATATATTCTTTTGTATGTGGATCAAGTGACGCAATACCTTCTAGGAAAATACGATGACCATTTGATTCTACAGTCATATATTTTTCTATATCATTCTTGATTGCATTGGCTTCATTTTCTAATTCAATCGCATATTCTTTCTCATCAAAGATTTCAAGTGCAAGTCTTGATAGGGAACGACATGCACGATATACACAGATGTTTGATCCTGTATGATATGTGCCAAGGGAGTAGGCATCTGAAATCCATATACTGTGGTACAAATGTGGTTCATCAGGATTTCTAGAAGTAATGACTTCATTCAGGATTTCCTTCATCTGTCTATAGAGATCTTCGTTATCTAAAAAGAAATGTTTATCAACAAAATAATCATAATATGCACCAGAAAGAAGAATCACTGATAGAGAATTACTTAATGAATGGAAGATGCCACCTTCAAATTTAGTACCTGGGTATTTGATACCATATTGGGCAAACCATTTTATTGTTTTTTTACATAGGTCTGGTTCAGTCATTGTATAAGGTAGGCTGGAATAATACATATCTTTATTCCATATATGAGGAGTAACGGGGTAAGTGCCCCAATTTGAACCGAGTATTTGATTATACCCATTCATGGCGAAAGCACCGGACGCCTGTTGATAAGCTCTTTCAATTAAGTAGCCCGCCATTGGGTCATCATCAAAATGGACTGTACCTATGCATTGTTTATAATACTGACGTGTTTCTTTGAGCCATTCATCAATACTTCTACTAAACAGCTTCTGTGTATCCTGATATGCATTAGGATCAGTGAAAGCAATCATGAATTCTTTTTGAGAATGAGGTGGTAAAGTAAATGAAATACAGTTGTGAGATTGTGTCTCACGGCATTCTATTAATACATTTCTTGTATCAGAGTATTTCTTTTTATAAAGAGAAGGAAGTTCTAAGACACCTTCTCCTTCTGTATCGCTTTGGTTCTCAACGATAATAGCATACATCAAACTACTTAATCTTTCTCCATCATGAGTAATAGGTGCACAAGCAATTAAGCTTACTGTTCCATAGTTAAAATGATGAATACTTCTTGGAAAAAGATTATCTGCAAGATCAGATACGACATCTACACTATCAGATTTTAATTCAGTTCTTTTACCATTCCATGTGATAGAGACAGAAAGATCATGTTCCTGGACAAAGTCTTTTCCTACCCATACACCTGGTTTGCTTTCCATAAGGTAATTGTGATGAAAGAAGGTAAGGTTGGAAATAGTTCCAAATTCATCAATGTTGGCTTGAACTTTTTGATTGGACGAATCAAATGAGAATGTATCATCTGGAAGCTTATTGCGATAATAACTGATTGTGTTGTCTGTACTATAGATTCCATTCTTGATTCTTAGCATATAGAATGGATTGCATTTCATTGTATTCAAAGCGACCTCCTGCGGTATTTATTAGCAAATACCTAATAGTGATAAAACGATTCCTAATGCAACGATACCAAAGATAATAGCGATAACGTTGACTTTCTTGTTTAATAGCTTATAGCAGCCAAATGTCATTAATAATGGAACGATACCTTTAAAGATACTATCAAGAGCTGATTGAACATTCATTAAAGACTGTCCCTTCATCTTGAATTCAAGAACTGTTTTAAAGATAACAGTATTGCTTGTCATAGCACCTACCATGATTAAACCAACAATACCAGCCGCCTTTGTAAGGATTTCAATCATGCCATTAGCATATAATTTTTCAATATACTTAGCCCCTAAAGAATATCCTAAACATGCACCATAGTATCTGCATAAGAAGTTTGGTACGTTGAATAATACTAAGAAGATAATTGGAGCAAGAATGTTACCTGCATTAGCAAAACCAATTGCTAGACCTGCACATACAACTCTCCATACACCCCAGAACAATGAATCACCAATACCGGCTAATGGACCCATTAAACTTGTTTTAATAGAACCAATTGCATTGGCATCAAAGTCTGGTTTTTCACTGTTTTCTTTTTCCATTGAACCGGCAATACCCATTACAAATGATGCCATAGGTACTGTAGTACTGAAGTAAGAGACATGTCTTGCAAGAGCTTCACGTCTTTTCTTTTCATCATTCTTATAGAAATGGTTGATAAATGGAATCATAGCATAACAGAAACCAGCACCACCCATAGTAACTGGGTTAACAGATGCATACATAGCGCCTGATCTCCAGAACATCTTTCTAATTAATTTCTTTTCTTCTTTATCAATGTTATTCATTAGTTTCATGCGAAAAAATCCTCCTCTTCACTGTCATTAGCTGTAGTATTTACGACAGCTGGTTTAGCCATCATATCTTTTAACTGCATATCACGCTGTGCTGTTACAAATGCGATAACGACACCTAATACTGCGATTGCGATTAATGGTAATTTTAAATAAGCGACTGCAACAAATCCAAAAATAAAGTAAATACCTATTTTCTTATCCCATAGCATCTGTAATAACATAGCCATACCTACAGCAGGAAGCATGTTACCTGCAACTGTTAAACCATTCATAATAACCTTAGGGATTGACTGTAAGATTGTCTGTACAACGTCAGATCCTAACCATACAGCAAAGAATGGAATTAAAGCATATAAACCATAGTGTAATGCCCATAAACCAAAGTGAAGGGCTGTGATTGATTTGTCTTTACCTTCTAAAGCTAACTGTTCAAATTTTGGTGCGAATGGACCAATAACGAATGAGAAGATGAAGTTCATGAACTGAAGACCTAATACAGCAAGTGGGAATACGATTGGAATAATAGTACCAACATTACCACCCATCTGGATTGTGAATGCTGTAGCAAGACCTGCAGCTAGAGCTGGTTCAGCAGTACTTGAGATACCTACATTGACAACTCCCATAAAGATTGATTCTAATGATGCTCCAACTAATAAACCTGTCTGAACATCTCCTAGCAATAAACCTGTAAGTGGTGCAACGACGATTGGTCTACTTAACATGACCATACCGAAAAATTCATGTCCTGCAACGCCTACGAATACTGCCACTGCAACAAAAAACGCGTTTAACATAATAACTCTCTCCTATCTCTTATAAATTTTTTAATACGTTTGTAGCAAGCTTCTTTTCCATTGAAGGTGTACCCTGGAAGAATGTATCTGGATATAATTCAACTAATTCTTTTAATGCGTCTAATTCTTCCTTAGTAAGCATAACTTCTTTAGTTAAATTAATCTTTTCTCCTGAAGTCATCTTTCCAGCGTTTCCTAAGTTAACCATTTCAATATTCTTGTATTTCTTACATAAAGTAACAGCATCACGTACTGTAGGTACAAGAACCATCAAGCGCATCTTTTCTGATCTAGGATCATCTAAGATTGATGAAACGCCTTCTACTGATTTAATAATACATTTAATACCTTCTGGTACTGCCATCTTTAATGACATTTTCTGTAATTCATTAGATGCTGCTTCATCACTTGCAACAACTAAACCATGAAGTTTTAGTTCCTTTGTCCAAGTCATAGCAACCTGTCCATGAATTAATCTTTCGTCAACTCTTAAACAAACAATCATTTTCTTTTCCTCTCTTTCTTATAGAAGAAAATCGTCATCGTTTTCTTCTGTGTTGTTTTTTTCAATTTCTACTAAGCATAACTGTTCTCTAGCTTCTTCAATCTTAGCCTTTAAGAACTCGTTAGTAAGTTTTTCTGGAGTCATAGTGACTTCAATAAGAACAGCTAAATTGAATCCTGATACCAAGAAAGTGTTTTCCCTTACACAATATGGAATCATCTTCTGATTTACACTTCCACCCTTAATATCAGTAAAGATAACTACTTCGTCTTCCTGTGGAATCTTTGCAAAATATTCTTCAATCTGCTCATTGATAGGTTTCTGTCCATCTACATAAGCTGTAATATACTCTACGTTATCTACATTACCGATTAAGAATTCCATTGTTGATCTTGCACCTGAAGCAAGTAAGCCATGTGTGGCTATTAAAATATGTCTCATTTTCATATCCCCCTTACACTTATATAAGTTGCAATTGTCATGCCAACTTTTAAGTTTTCTGTTTTATATTTTCTCCTTTCTTTTTCTTTTCACTTATATATACTGCAATTGACGTGCCAACTTTTAGTTTTTATTTATTAATTCTTTTATTTCTTTTTCTTCTGGCATTACTCTTAATGCACCCTTCTTAGTTGTAATTAAAGAAGCTGCTGCATTCGCAAACTGAAGCATTTCTTTTAAATCTTCTTCAGTCACATTGTCCAAGCCATGCTTAAGTACTGCATGAAGTGCACAGGCTCCAAATGTATCACCTGCACCTGTTGTTTCAATCGTATCCTTATTTAAATAAGGCTCCATAAATACTTTTAAATCACCATAGTAAGCGATACTACCATTTGGACCAAGTGTGACATTGATGAGTTTTGCATGTGTTCTTTGTCTAATGATGTCAATTCCCTTATCATAATCATCAGTACCTGTAAGCCATTCAATCTCATTATCCGCAATCTTTAAGATATCGCATTGTTCAATACCATACCAGATCTGTTTAGCTGCAAGATCTTCACTTTTCCATAAAGGTGGTCTTAAGTTAGGGTCAAAAGAAATAATCTTATTTTTCTTTTTTGCATAATCAACCATCGCATAAGTAGCAGATCTTACTGGCTCATCCGTCATAGACAAAGAGCCAAAGTGGAAGATACGGCAGTTATCAATTAATTCATAATTCACTTCGTCTTCCCTAAGCATCATATCTGCTCCTGGCTTTCTATAGAAAGAGAAGCTACGGTCTCCTGTTTCATCATTATCTACAAAAGCAAGTGTTGTTTTAGCATCTGGATCCATTACAAGTCCTGTAGAATCAATCTTCTGTTCTGAGATTGTATTCTTTAATAGTTTGCCAAACTCATCATCTCCTACTTTACCAATAAAAGCAGTTTTATAACCTAATTTTCCAAGCATAGCAAGTACATTACATGGTGCACCTCCTGGATTGGCTTCATAAACACGATTGTTTTGTTTACTTAAGCCATTTCTAGTGAAGTCTATTAATAGTTCACCTGTTGCTGTTACATCGTACATAGAATACCTCCATTGTTTATTCACTTATATATACTGCAATGCACATGCCAAGTTTGAGGTATAAATAAAAAAACTCACAGTTTATGTACTGTGAGATGAAATAAAATAAAAAAGTGACGCAACGCAGGCGCTGCATCACATAAAACAAAATGTTTTTGTCCTTCGCCAGTATTATAGATTCTTTTCATATAAATAGTCAATAACATTTATGACAACCCACTCAGAATTACCTCGTATTTGAAGCATGATATTTATGTTTCTACACATTCTAGGATACTCTTATTCTTATAGGCACATCCACTTTATATAGAGATAATAGTTTTCTGACAATTTCAGATAAAAAAAGTAGCCCAACGCAGGCGTCGGGCTACATAAAACATAAATGTTTTTGTTCCTGTATGTATTATACGTTTCTTTCGTATAAATAGTCAATAACATTTTTTAGCGAGTATTTTTGAACAAAAGAGTAATACTCTACTATTTAGCAGCATTCTTCAAAATAAAAACAGATTCCCTGTTTTTATTTTGAAGAATCAGCTCTATATAGCTATTTTTCTCAATTTATTAACGCATTTGCTGTTTTAAAAAAAGATGGCGCTATTTTGCAACCATCTTCTCTATATTATTTATTTTCGTTTTTAGAACTTAATGTATCTATCTTCTTAATAAATGGGAAGTAAACAACAAATGAAATGATAATCATCACTAACTGCCATAACGCAACTTTCCATCCCCCAATTAAGAAACCTGAAATAATTGGTGGAGTTGTCCAAGGAACCATAACACCACTAAATAAAGGTAAAATGCCAAAATACATAAGTAGATAACTACTGATACCAATGATCAATGGAACAAGAACAAATGGTACAAGTAAGTAAATATTTAATACTATTGGCGTACCAAAGATAATTGGTTCATTGATATTAAAGATGTTAGGGACAATTGATAATTTACCTAAGCTACGTAGTGATTCTGATTTTGCGAAGAATGTAATATAAATAACTAATCCAATGACAACACCAGCACCAGACATACATAAAAAGTTATCCCAGAACTGTTGAGTAAAGATATGACCACCATTCTGAACAGTTAAAGCTACACCAGAATCTAGAATCTTCTGGTTAGCTGCCATGTTAGCCTGTAGGATTGGTGAAAGAATACCACCACAAATAGAACCACCATGAACACCAGTCCACCATAATAATGACATCATAACTGTCATAATTACTACACCAGCAAATGAATCAGTCACACCCTGTAATGGAATCTGAATAGCTGAGTAAATCAATTCCGCAAATGTAGTTTTAAACACAAAATGACATACTGCATAGATAATAGCACAAACAATAGTAATAATACCTGTTGGTAATAATGATGAGAAAGAATCTGCGACTCCTGGAGGAACACCTTCAGGCATTTTTACACGGATATCTTTTCTAATACATAATGAATAGATATAACCTACTAAGAATCCAATTAGGATAGCACAGATCATTCCCTGTCCTGCTGTCCAGTCCTTAGAGATAACGCCAGTGACTGCTTCACCGTTTTCTAATACTTTAGAAGAAGGTGTAAGTAATACAAATGCAGCTAAACCAGTTAAAGCACCATTGACTGCAGTTGAAATTTTATCATTCTTAAGATAAGAATAAGTGATACCTACTACTGTAAACAAAGCCATTAATGAGAATGTAGATGAATAAACCTGTGAACAGATATCTGCTAAACCACATTCTGCAACTAATGTATTTAATGATTTAATGGGTAGATTCGCAATTAATAAGAATAAAGAACCAATCATCAAGAACGGTAATGAGAACATCATACCATCTTTTAATGCTTTAATAACTTTTGTATTTGTGAATTTTGAAATATATACTACGACTTTCTCGTTTATGAATTTTTCCATATTATTATCTCCTATAACTTCTCACCATTAGATGAAATTACTTGTTTATACCATTCAAAGGATGCTTTCTTATATCTGTTTCCAGTACCTTTTGCATGGTCATCTAAGTCTACGTAAATGAAACCATATCTTTTCGCAAGTTCTCCTGTTGAGGCACTTACGATATCAATAGCAGCCCATGGTGTATAACCCAAAACTTCTACACCATCAAGGTCTATTGCTTTTTTCATTTCACTAATATGATTTCTTAGATAATCAATACGGTAATCATCATTGATCATTCCATTTTCTAATTTATCATAAGCACCAAAACCATTTTCTACAATGAACATAGGTTTTTGATATCTTTCATATACTTCATTTAAGATATTTCTTAATCCTGTTGGATCTATAGCCCATCCCCAATCACTCTTCTTTAATAAAGGATTCTGAACTTCGACAAAGTTGTTTTCATCATCATATTGCGCAATTGTTGATTTATAATAACTAAATCCAATGTAGTCTACTTTACCTTTCTTTAGGTCAACAAGATCTTCATCTGTAATATCTAAATGAATATGATTTCTTTCCCAATGTTTTAATGTATAAGCAGGATAATACCCTCTTACATGAACATCACTAAAGAAGTAACGTTTATCCATTGCTTTAATACCCGCAAAGATATCTTTTGGATCACATGATGCAGGATAAATAGGACCAAAATGAAGCATACATCCTACCTGCATTTCTGGATTGATTTCTTTTGCTCTTTGTACTGCTTTTGCACTTGCAACAAACTGATAATGAGAGATTTGATACATTGTCTTTTCTACATCTTCATCTTCTCTATATAGTACACCAGCACCAGTCCATGCGTTAAAAGGATTATCAGTATCAATAAGGTTATTGATTTCATTAAAAGTCATCCAGTATTTCACTTTATTCTTATATCTTTCAAAGCAAGTAATTGCATATCTCTCAAAGAACTCAATAAGCTTTCTATTACGCCATCCATCATATTCTTTCGCAAGATAGAGAGGCATTTCGAAGTGTGATAAAGTAACTACAGGTTCAATACCATACTTTAAACATTCGTCAAATACATCATCATAATACTTTAAACCTTCTTCGTTAGGTTCTAATTCATCACCATGAGGGTAAATACGAGGCCATGCAATACTTAAACGGAAACACTTAAATCCCATCTCTGCAAATAGTTTAATATCTTCCTTATAATGATGATAAAAATCAATACCAAAATGGTTTGGATAATAGTTATCCTTCTTTATTTCAAATGAGATTTCTCTAGGGTGATTTACATCTCCAGAAGACATGACATCAGTTACACTTAAACCTTTGTTTCCTTCGTTGTAACCACCTTCATATTGGTTAGCAGCCACTGCGCCACCCCATAGAAAGTCTTTGTTCATAATTATTCTCCCAGTTTGAATTTATCAACTATCTTTGTTGTTCCCTCTAGATAAGAATAATTACTTATAAGCTTCAATGAAGCAAAAACATCAAATATATACTGTAAAGAAGAAATATAAACCGCATTAGATAACTCAATAGTATTTCGTGTTGCCATTATTACTATTGTTTCATCACAATACTTACATATATCTCTGTTCTTATGATCACATATCACAATAGATCTAGCATGTGATTTACTGATATCTTCAGCCATCTTCAACATCTCTTTATTCTGTCCTGTATGAGTTAAGAATATGCAGAGTGTGTCATTTGGATTTCTTTGTTTCAAGTATTGAATATGCATTGGGTTTAAACTGTCATAAGCCTTTGATATAATCCCTATTTCTTCAAAGTTCAGACTATAGACCTGTGCTAACGCAAAATTAATACCTGTTCCATATATCTCAATATATTTGCAGTTTTGAATAAGTTGATAAATTCTTTCCAACGTTTGTTTGTCTAATAAACTTTTTGTATATTCAATTGATCTTCTGTGTAGAATTTCAATTTTATTTAAAGCATCTTTAATTGAACTATCACTAGAAAATGGTTCAATTTCTAAATCACTCTTTAATTCAAGTAAATGAGAATATTCAGCAGCATATTGATATTTAAAGTCTTTATAACCTTTAAAACCTAACTTCTTACATAATCGTGATACTGTTGCTGTACTTGTATAGCTTAATTGTGCTAATTCATTAATATTCTTTTGTAAAATATCATCTGGATTACCTAATATATAATCCACTAGATATTTCTCTTGAATCGTTAAATGATCCAATGCTTTTATTTTATCGATAATCATTATTATTCCTCTTTTCACCGGTTAAAAGATCCATAACAACTATCTCCTTATCTAGAAGACAGTTCCATCTTAGTGTACACTACGTGTCAAGTCAACAAAATGTATGCGATTCCAATTCAATAGAAAAAAGCTTACAACTACATAATTATTTAAGTAATAATGCTGAAAATAATTATCAAAAAAAGGAGGATCACTCCTCCTTACAACACTTCCCCATTACTACTCATTACATTCTTATACCATTCAAATGACTTCTTCTTAATTCTTCTCATATCCTTTAAGTCATCATTATCTCTATTCACATAAACAAAACCATATCTCTTCTTCATCTGTGCACGACTGCTTAAGATATCAATAGGACCCCAAGATAAGTATCCTCTACAATCTACACCTTCTTCTACAGCTTTTTTCATCTCTTCTAAATGTTTTCTCATATAATCAATACGATAATCATCATTAATAACACCATCTACTAATTGATCATCATAGCCATAACCATTCTCTACAATATAGATAGGCATTTCATATCTATCATAAAGTTGTCTTAAAGTAATACGTAAACCAATAGGATCTATTGTCCAACCAAATTCAGACATTTCTAAATAAGGGTTCTTCTTGATGACTACATCTTCTACATTAGTCAAACTATCTTCACCATAATGACTAATAGTAGACATATAATAGCTTATCGCAAGAGCATCTGTCTTACCCTTCTTAAGTATTTCAAAGTCTCCTTCTTCTATAACTGGCATAGTACCTTCTAGTTTCATATTTGCTAGGAAGTAATTGTTATAGTGTCCTCTCGCAAAGACATCTAGGAATACAAATGCTTCACTTTGGGCTTTCATAGATTCTAATGTATCTAATGGGTGACATGTTTCAGGATAGCTTTGTACAATAGTGGCCATACCTAAAACATACCCTCCTTTTTGATGGATGTATTCGTTTATCAAACTATGCGCGATTAAAGTGTTATGCATAATTTGATGATCCAGAGTAATAGGGTTTTCTCCTTCAGAACATACAGCACCAAAGAACATCTTTGGACCTTTCTGTAGTATTCCATTCTGTTCATTGAAGATAATCCAGTATTTAACTTTGTCACTATAATGATCTACAATCTTCTTGCATAATTCCACAAATATATCCACTACTTTTCTACTCGCAAAACCATTGTATTTCTCATATAAGAATACAGGCATCTCAAAGTGATAGAGTGTAGGAATAGGTTCTATCCCTCTCTTTAGTAGTTCATCAATAAATTCATCATAGAAAGCAAAACCTTCTTCATTATATGTATTCTCATCACTCATAAGTCTAGACCAGTCTAAAGAGAAACGGTATGCATTAAAGCCTAACTCTTTATATAAATCAAAATCTTCTTTGTATCTATGATAAGCATCAATACCATCTTTAAAGTCTGAGAACTTACCAGTAACTGTTAAGTCACATACTGCAGGAACTTTCCCTCCTTCAGTATATCCACCTTCACTCTGATGGGCAGTCACTGCACCACCCCATAAGAAATCTTTTCTTAGCATCTTTACTAACTCCTTTATTTATATTCTTATTTAATTCTATTAAGGCTATACTTGAATTTCAAGGAAGTAACACTTGAAAAGAAATAGTATATATTATTCTAACGCTCATTTAATACGTTTTAACGCTCACTATTTTGTTGAGTTATTGGCTTAGTTATGCGGTTTTTAACTTTCTAACGCTCATTTAACACTCATGAGCGTTAGAATAGAATATCATCATCCGTTGAATCTGGTATTTCAATCTCTAGAGTCTCTTCTCGAATTCTATAATATTCATCAACAACAGAATCAATAGATTTTCTATCTCCTGCTCTTTCATAACATTTTATAAGTTTAGCCAGTAAATCAAATGTCGTAATTTCATCAACACCATATTCCCTTAAACTCGCTTCATAATTTTTTTGGCATATTCCGATGCCTTATCATATTATTTTCTTTTACAATATGTATCGCAAATTGAACTTGCTATCATAATACTGGTAAAATCAGCATCACCAAATATTTCTTTACACTCATTATAATCTTGTATAAGTTCTTCTAATGTTTTCTTTTCTGTCATTGGTGTATCTCCTTATTCTTTTTTATTTTCTCTTATTGGCAACATTCTGTAAACAGGAATCAAACATAAGGTGTTCTCAAATTTGAACACTAATGTAACTTTGTGAATTTGTATTCATAAATCAAACCTAAGAAAATATTATGATATAATTCAAACAGAATAAAGGTGAATATCATGATGGAAAGAAGAGCATATTTAAATCAATTAGTATCGTGGAAAGATAAAGATATAATAAAATTGGTAAGTGGAGTTAGACATTGTGGAAAAACTACGATATTAAAAATGTATCAAAAATATTTATTAAATAGCGGTGTTGATCAATCACAAATCATTTCTATTAACTTTGATGACCTAGAGTATGAAGAGTTGCTAGATTATCATAAACTCTACCAATATATCAAAGATAGATTAGCAGAAAACAAAATGATTTATGTTTTCTTAGATGAAATACAGAATGTTCCTTCTTATGGAAAAGTTGTAGATAGCCTTTATGTAAAAGAGAATATTGATATCTATATTGTAAGATCCACCAAGCATCCAATCACACATTTAAACAGTCAATATATAGAAATACATATTCTTCCTTTATCATTTAAAGAAATATATAAACCTGGAACTGATAAAGAAGAAGCTTTTCAGAAATATATGAAAACTGGTAGTTTCCCCTATATTAATCAAATACAACTGGATAAAGAACAAATTGATATGTATCTAGAAGGAATAAATAATACTGTGATTGTGAAAGATATGGAAGCATTGTGTGAGTCATACCTTTATTATCCTGTTGAAGTGATGGATATATCAGGCAAGGAAGTATTAAAGTCTAATAAGAAGTATTATACTGTAGATCCAGGAATTCTAAATTGTATTCTCCCAAAGCAATCTTATGATTTAGGATTCATGATTGAAAATATTGTATATATAGAACTTCTAAGAAGAAGATATATTGTAAATATTGGACGAAGTGGACTTGCAGAGGTTGATTTCATTGCGAAAAGAAATGATGTCTACACTTATATACAAGTTACTGCATCACTTGTGGACGAGAATACTTTTAACAGAGAGATTAGTCCTCTAAAACTAATTGAAGACAATTATGAGAAAATAATCCTTACTTTAGATAGATATACACTTGGAAATTATAATGGTATTAAGGTAATTAATATCATAGATTGGTTGTTGGAAGAATAGGCTGCAGCGATTAGATTCGCTACAGCCTAGTTTTGTTATTGACTATTCAGTTTCTTGAATTCTTCTATATATTTTCTCAAGAATGGAACTACTGTATAATCATTATTTCTAATGAAATTCACACTTAATTGATCAAAGATGAACTTCTTAAAGTCATCATCTAATGCTCCTTCTAGCACTGTTATTCTACGAATATGACATGCATTGACAAGAGTAAACTTCATAGGCTCCTTTTTACCAACATAATAGTATAACTTCTTTGAATCCTCCTCATCCTTCAAAGTATAAATATGCTGAAATACCTTTACAACATCACTCTTAAGACATGGATTAAATACTACTCTAGAAGTATCTCTACAATGTTTTACAAACTTTCTTCCTAAAGAAGTAGCTAAATTAATAAGTGGTGGATTACCAGCTTTAGATGCTTTTCTAACCACCTCTTGATATTGATAAGTGTTTTTATTTAAATTCTTTAGTATACGTTCTATTTCTTCTCTGTATTCTTCATTTGTTTCCACAAAAGACTTTAATAGACGTGTTAGTTTACTCTTGGAAATTTCTTTATCTTTCCTATATGCATTGAGTCTAAAATCAAGTTCTTTTAAATCAGGTAAAACCATCATCTTACTATCACTTATTAAAGCTTGATAATCTTGAGTAGAAATCAATAATTCTGGTTCAAAAACAGAACTTTTATAATTTGTAAAGACAGATTCATATCTCTGATATAGTTCTGAAGTATCATCCTCAATCTTATAGTAATCCATGCTCCCATCAGGAAATACACTTAAGAGAAAATACTTAGTAATTTTTTTATTACCACAACGTTCAGATTCTCTTGTAACATATTCAACTGGTTTATCCCAATTCCAGTGATATATAGATATACTTCTATTTGCGATATCTCTTTTAATAAGTAATTCCATTAGAATCCTATCCATAATATTATCACTAATATCAACTGTATTATCTCTAGCAATACAAGTCTCATAAGTGATATGTTGGAAGTTTAAATCACTGACATGCTGGTCTGGTATTTTGTTGTTCTTACAATATTTCTGATTATGAATCAATGCAATATTGAACTGTTTACCTTTATCATAATGAATATTATCGATACCTCTATCCTTTAATTTAGAAACAATTAAATCAATCATCTTCTTAGATGAACTATCGTTCACACGGTCAATCAAATGAACACCTAAATCATTATATAGATTTCTTATATAATCCTGGGATAAGAAGTCTGAATATGTATTGGCCATCTGTTCATTATCTAAATCTATAGGATGTAATTGAATATAATCATTAAGATGTAAATCAACATCAATATAAAATTGATGCAACATACCACACTTAGAATTTTCAAACCCCTGTATATCATGAATATCTAAACTATTCACAAAGTCCTCTCTTTGTCTGCGATATACACTTCTTCTCACAAAACACTGATCTGTACTTAATGGTGTAAGGCATCGACGAAGTACATATCCTTCATTACTTTTGTAATATCTAGGCAGTTTTAAAATATCATTTCTATATTTGTCATTATACTCTAATACTTTAGATAAACGATGATAAGATTCACCCTCCATATGCACCATACATTCCTGCTTACTTGTTTCTGATTCAATCAAACTAATATGATATGCTAGAATACAATCTTTTCTAAAAGACTTCTGATTGAAACTGAAATATCTACCTGAGATGTTATTAAACTTCTGAGAGAATTCCATATTAGGCAACATATTGATCAACAATTGAGATAATTCAGTCGGTGTTATACTTAAAGGATCCTTTATATCTAACGGTTCTACAATACTGCCTTTATCATATTGATTGTCATGTGATTGAAGGTCTTCTGAACATACACTTCCTTTTTCAAATATAAGATAAACTGGACCTTTATATCTATAAAGTACAGCTAATACTGGAGATAATTGGTCTAGTTTTTCTAAGCTTCTTTTCAGAACACATTTTTCTTCATCTTTATCATCAGTTTGTTTTGGTTGTATTCTATAAAGGTCATAATCACGAATAATATGATCATAATGGATTTCAAGCTTTACTTTATTTGTTTTAATCATCTTTATATTCCTCCAAACACATTCTTATTTTATTAATTGCTTCTTGATTAGCATGGAATCCATCTTCTTCAAGTAGAGAAGGTATTTCAATGATTCTCGGAGATTCAATAATCTTATCTGATTTATTTTCATCAAATATATTAATAATGATTGCCTTTTCTCCACCTATTTCATCTAGCTTATCAATAATCTTCTTAGTCATTTTCTTAGAATCAAAGTTTGAATATCTCCAATGTTTTAAATCGATATAGACCTTACCACGTTTATAATCAAAACGTTCATATTCGTTTGGTTTAAGTTCATCTAGATCAATACCTAATTCTTTCTTTATAATAAAATGACCTACAAACTCTCCTAGTCTTCCCTTATAGATATTCTGGTATAAAACAGGTGATAACATATAATCATTTACTTCAAAACGAGTGGCATACTTATGTTTAACAAACTCCTCTCTTAAACCAGGATAATTCAACATCTTAGAAAGACGTGCATTTTCTTCACTAACTTCGTATATATGCTTGATTCGTTCAGAATCTTTCTTATTCTGTAGTCTGACTATAACTTCCTCTTTAGATTCGTTAAAATAAACATCTGTATATTCAAAATCATGTTCACCAACGAAATAGTATTTATTCATCGGTTCAGATGAATGAATATAGTATTCCTTAACTATTTCATCATCCTTGTTAGAAATAGTAGGATGCTTTAAACATGTTGATTATTCGCAAGGAACAGCACCGCCAATCGCATAAAGTGCACCACCTATATC
>ERZ1673722.303-NODE-303-length-68967-cov-7.788324_pt1 | contig 68967 bp, 59 predicted proteins | sample MGYA00580222_ERZ1673722 | MGnify/ENA primary metagenome ERZ1673722 (study PRJEB41218, sample SAMN15661750) | gut metagenome | host: Homo sapiens | place: Canada: London | collected 2015-08-20/2019-03-30 | study: EMG produced TPA metagenomics assembly of... | reverse complement strand
CGCTGGTATTCTATACGCCTATTCAAACAGCTCAAAAAGGATGCTATTTTATCCTGCTCATCCTTACATGGTAAATCAAACATTGCTGCTTTCAAAGCCTCGAATGAAAGAACCACTTGACTTGTCCCAACTGCGAGGACAGACAACTTCTTCTTTACTCGTGATGATGAGTTAAGAAACTCAGACATAAAAAGGCTATTTGCATTAGTGAAACGGAAAACGGGATAAAACTTGCTTACAATCGCATTAGAACTGATTGCATTGATATTAAAAGCAAACCTCCCGTCATCACTTCTATTGCGATATGTACAGTAGCCGAGGGGAATAATGTTATATCCGTCCGTATCATGCCGTTGCTTTGACCCAAAGTGATCAACTTGTCGTTGAAGACCTTCACGAGAGGATGTTAGGACTTCATACTCATGTTCCCCGTATACCTTTTCCGAATAAGACTCTATAATAGAGCTTAGTGAAGTCCTGCTCCAACTGGGGAAACTTGAGCCATCTGCATTTCTGAATGCTAATCTCGGACGCTTCTCAAGACCGTTACTTGAGGTCTATTTTCAGACCTCATTTCGGTATGAACCAAAAGTACAATCCCTTGCAGTAGCAGAGCTTTTCCGCTATTGCAAGGGATTTTGTCTGTCATATAGCTATTTCTGCTTGCTTGATCAGAAGTATAAAAGAGGTGTACTTTCTGTTGCATTTGATAAGCACGGGAGCATCTGCTCATGGGAAACAACGCCATATCCGTTCGCTGTACTTGCCAGCAGACGAAGCGAAAAGTATGATCCGCGATCAGGCGAACAGATGCCATGTGTGGAATTGGAACATATCGAGCAAGAAACCGGACGCATCATTGGTAGCATTCCATCGACACAACAAAGCAGTATTAAAAGTGTCTGTAAGTCCGGGGATACTCTCTTTGGAAAGCTACGCCCTTATCTGAGGAAGTACGCTTTTGTGAAGAAAGACATGGTGTGTTCCTCTGAAATATGGTCCTTAGTCCCATCGGAGGTAATAATCCCAGAATACCAAGGCGTCGACAAAGTTCGACGCCTTGAAAACTTATTCAGGAGTATTCAAAAACACTCCTGAATAAGCTTGGATTGAACGCAGAAAGGGGACTCCCGTCCCCCTTTCTGTACTCTCCCCATGCAATTCTATACATTGCCGACAGCTTTGTCTACGGTCAGCAAACCAGAGTTAAGCACTCAGGTTTCTTGATTATTATTCTTGCTATTCGATTTTCAGCTCAAGAGCACACGCTTTCCTGCATACATCGACCTGTCGGCCCCCGTAACGGCGCGCTGGTGAAGCTCAATATTCTCTCCGAAAACCGATTTGAAGAGCTCCGAGGGCTCGTACTCGCCGAGCGTCAGCGCGTTGATTATATATCTTTCGTCCCGGTATGCCGCAGTGTAATCGACAATAAGGGCATCGGCGAAAACCCGGTTATCAAAGCTCTCCATGCAGCTCGCCGTCTCGCGGCGTACCCGGTCAAGGCGAATAAGCTCACTGCCGCAGGGACAGGGCTGCGGGAGAATTCTTGTGCGGTCGCCCGTGCGGTATCTGATAAGAGGTATCGCGTCCATGCCAATCGTCGTTATCACAAGCTCACCGTATTCCCCGACCGGGGCTTGGCGACCGTTTTCGTCTATAATTTCGGCAATAATATGGTTTTCGCGCAGATGCATACCCTCGTGCGCCGGACAGCAGACTGCGCCGCCGAGTCCCATTTCGCGGGAGCCGTAATGCGGGAAAAGCCTGCTGCCGAGAAGCTTTTCCGCCTCCGATATGACGCCTTCAGGGCAGGCATCCGCGCTGACGAGCGCCCTTTCCAGACTGCCTCTGCCGCATACGCGAAGTAGGCTCAAAAGCTGCACCGGCATACCGACAAAGCTGTCCGGTCTTTCCGCGCGCATCAGCTCACTAAGCTCAAAATAGCTGAGCTGTGCTCCCGCACGTATCGGACTTGCTCCCAGCCGGCTCACCGCCTCGGCGATAAGCTCGCCCAGACCGAATTGACCCGAGAACGGCATACATATCAGCGTCCTGCCGCCGGGAAATATAAGCTCACCCAGACCCGCCATAAAAAGCTGCACCGTGCGCTCACAGTCGGCGCGGGTATAGAATACGCGCTTTCCAATGCCGGTCGTTCCGCTCGTCACATCGCTTATCACGCGCTGCACCTCCGACTGAGAGCACAGGAGCATGGCTCCCACGTTTTCCGCAAGCTCCGTCTGCGTCGTAAAGGGAAACTCGGAAAGCTCTGCCAAATCGTCTAAGTGTGCCGGGAGTCCGGAATAAAATCCGCCGCGCTCCCGCTCGCGGGCAAGCAGCGCGTTGAGTCTTTCAAGCTGTATGCGCCGTATGTCCGCGCGCGTCAGCGACTCAAGCCCCTCCTGCTCACATATGAGCGCGTCAAGTCTTGTCCTTGTCATCGTCTATACAGTGCCCTGCCTTCCGTGTTCGTCAGGTTATACGCGCAAAACGGCACCATGCCGAATTCTGAATCGACCTCGCAGATATAGCAGCGGCGCAGCCGCTCAAGATCAAGATTATATGCGTCCTGAAAAATCATACCCGATACGGCGAAAGTGCTCCGCCGCGCCTGCTCAAGAAAATCATCGAGCGCCGAGGTCTCGCAAAGCTCCGGGTCGGAGGTGTAGTCCGGCTCGTCCTCGCCGTTCCACTGCTTGGCGACGTAGCTGCGCGAATCGTCCGAGGTCGTGCAGCAGCAGGCGGAGGCGCCGGATTTCTTCGGCAGCAGACGGAGACTGCCGTCCGCACGGCGCAGATAGCTTGCGTGGAAGGAGCAGTAGGGATTTTCCGCCCCGCCGCCGGCAAAGTCCTGCGCGTGCATCACGCCGCCCATCTGCTCCTCGATGAGACGAAGCATACGCGGTATGGTGATGGGCTTTTCCGGGCGTTCAAGCCCGCAGCGCCCGAAGTAGCTGATGGGCTGAAAATGCACTCCGCGTATTGCTGGCATACGCTCAAGGGCGAAGCGCAGTATATCGCCGACCTGCGCGTCGTTCACTCCCGGCGCGATGACCGGCACAAGCACTATGCCAAGCCCCGCCGCCGCGCAGTTTTCTATCGCGGCAAGCTTTTCGGTCATGAGCGCCCGTCCGCGCAGTGTCATATAGACCGCGTCGTCCACGCCGTCAAATTGCAAAAACACCGTGTTGAGCCCCGCCGCCTTGAGCGTCCGGGCGTATTCCGCATCATCTGCAAGGCGTATGCCGTTTGTGTTGAGCTGGAAAAAGCTAAAGCCCTTTTTGCGCCCGAGGGCTATTATCTCCGGCAAATCGTCCCGCATGCTCGGCTCTCCGCCCGAGAGCTGAATATTAAACGGACCGCCGTGCGACATGAGATAATCGTACTGCCGCTCGATTTCCTCCATGCTGAGCTCACGCTCCTCCGTACCCGCCGAGGCGAAGCACACGGGACAGCGGAGATTGCAGCGCGTTGTGAGCTCCAGCAGCATACAGCAGCCCTTGCGCAAATGCGCCTTGCAGAGTCCGCAGTCGTTCGGACAGCCGTTTTTCACGTCCTTGCCGTTTACCGGCAGCTCCACGGTGCTGCTGCCGAGGTTCCAGCGCATATAGCTTATGAGATTGTCCTCCCAGATGAGCGTGCTGAATTTGCCGTGTTCGGGGCACTGCTTGTCCATATAGATATAGCCGTCTGCACCCGTGCGCTTTTCTGCGGGAAGCTTTCTCAGACACACCGGGCACACGCTCTCCGTCAGCCCGACGCGCATCAGATAAGCCCCCTTTCGGAGAGTATCTCCATGCATTTTTCGTAGGTGGAGGCGATTATCTGCGGGCACAGCTCCACGCGCTTTGCGGGGTTGCCGTGGGTTATGTCCTCGCACTCGTAGCCGCCGTAGTATAGCGTCATTTCGTCCTTGAACCAGCGGGTAAACTCACCCAGCGCCGCCTTATGCTCAGGTGAGTCCATGCCGGTGTCCTCGCCCTTGCCGGTGAAATAGGATATGATGCACGCGCCGCCGCTCATGCAGCCGCAGCAGCCGCCGGAGAAGCCGACTCCGCCGTTGAGCCCGCCCATAGCCTTGACAAGGCCGGGGTTTTCCTCGCCTATCGTCTCAAGCAGGAGCTTTGCCAAAATCTGACCGCAGAAATAGCCGTAGCGTGAAAGCTCCATTACCCTGTCAAAAAGATCCATCAGGCATTTCCTTTCTGCATATGATTAAATAATATCTGCATTTTAAATTGGTTTTCGGGCAGCCGATAGTCTCTCCGCTCCAAAGCGCGGCAAAATAATACTCGCGCCACTGCTCGGTCATGTCCTCGATATGCTCAAGACTGAAGCCCGACGAGGCTAAAAGCGCCTCGGGAGAGTCGAAAAATACGTCCGACAGAGCCAAAACGCCGCCGTCTCTGAGAAGCCGCCGGCTTTCCCGGAGCGCGGCCTTTGCATCTCCGCTCACATAAAATGCGCACTGAGATATAATCGCATCAAAGCCTTTGTCGGGATAGCCGCTGTGCAGCATATCGCCGCGAACGACGTTTTCTCCGCACGGAATCAAATCAATGCCGACGGCGTCAAGTCCATGAGCGCGCAGCAGGGCGACCGCCTCACCCTCGCCCGCGCCCATGTCGAGCACACGAGCGCCCGGAGACAGGGCGCAAAGCTCTATCATGCGCATGGTGTGCGCGTCTCCTCCCGGATGCCCGTTCATTTGTCCTCCAGCGCCTTCTCGACGGAGAGAACCTTTCCCAGCGCAAGCTCCTCCGGTACATAGACAAAGCCGCAGCGCGGGCAGACCGGCAACTCTACGGGGAAGCCGTTATCGAGATACATGAATTTTGCCTTGCCCTTGACGAGCGCTACGCCGCATTTTCTGCATTTGAGCTTACCCAGTGGGTCAATGGTATAATATGTTCTGTCCTGCATGATATCACTCCTGACGTTTAACGACGTTCATCCTGTGGCTGTAGGCGCGGCGAACCGTGTAGCCCTCCTCGTCCTCGGTAAGCGCGACCCAGAAGGTCACGTTCCCGAGTCTTGCTCTCAGCATTAGATAGCCGCTGTCGGCGTCCTCTATCGCCTCGCCGCTTTCGCGGTATGCGTCAATGACGGATATGACGTCGGATTTTAATATCATGCGCTCGTCCATCATTTTGAGCGCGGCCTCGTCAAATTCCAGCTTATAGGGCAAATCCATATTCATAGTCTCCTCGCCCCAGATATCCCGGAGCAGTTCATTTTTCAGCGTAAGGCGGTTATAGCGTTTTTCGCTTATATCGGGCGGCGCACCCGCGTCCGTACCGTACACAAGCTCAAGTATATGCCGCGACTCCCGCCCCTCGCGTGCAAAGCGGTCACGACAGGCCATGCAGTAGCTGACATAGGGCGCGTCACTGCGCTCAAGGCATTTTTCTGCAAGCTCGTGGGCAAGCTCGCGGTTTGTGTATGAGGTCAGACCGCCGTAGCCGCAGCAGGGGGAGCGGTCGCCTGAGTATTCCGTCTCAAGTATCGAAACGCCGAGCTTTTTCAGAATGTCGCGCACACTGCGCTGAGTCTCCGCGTCTCCGCGCGCACCGCAGGAATCGTGCAGCGCGGCGCAGCGCTCAAGTATCTTTGCTTCCTTGGGAAGCCCGATTTCCTGCAATACGTCCCATATCCCGACAATTTCTATATTCTCATGCCCCGAAAGCTCCTTTTTGCAGCTGGGGCAGGCGGCAATGACCGTGGGATATCCAAGCTTTGCAAGCTCGTTTTCGATAAACTCAAATTGCTGCCCGTACATCTCATAGCGCCCCGCCCAATCGCATATCGCGCCGCAGCAGCCGAGCATCAGCGCAACGCAGCCCTCAAGCCGCGCGCATAGATCCTCATACGCCGCGCGTACCGTCGCCGGAGCGATGGCGGAGGACTGACAGCCGGGGAAAAAGACATATCTGCACTTATCATATCCGGGCTGCCTGCGGCATAGAAAGGCCTCGCCGTTTGAGAAAAGCATATCCATAAGCGCAAACTCATGCGGCGCAAGCGGCATTTTATCGGTCGAAACCATATTCTCGCGGGCGCTCTTGCAGACCTGCGCCATGTTGATACCCTTGGGGCAGACGACCGTACACTGACCGCAGAGCGCACAGGCGTTCATGGCCTTGTTGAGCGGGTGGTCGCCCATTATTATCTGAGTGTTGTTATATATCTCCCGCGCCAGCAGACCGGGGTATTTTTTGTAGTGCTTGAGATAGGCGCAGGCCTTCATGCACTCGTCGCAGCGGCACTGTATGCAGCGCTTGGCCTCCTCGAGGGCCTCCTCGCGCGTGTAGCCCTCCGCGCCGCACTCGACACGGTGCAGCGAGCCGACATTGTCAAGGCTTGCGTATAGCTTTGTCTCAACGGCGCCCTCGCTGCCGCGCATATTATCGGGCGCGAGCCTTTGCGCAAGGCGGTCTACCGTGAGCGCTGCCTTTTTTGCGGAAAATGCGGCGCTGAGCACATCACTGCCGTCTGCGCCCATGACGAGAGAGCGAGCCGCACAGAGCATATAACGCTCATCACAGACGGCGTCCGGGAAAAATCCCCTTGCCGCCGCAGCCGAGGCGCATAGCACGTCAAAGCCGCCGCACTTTTCGGCATAGAATTCCCCGCTGAGCGTACAGCCGAACTCAAAGCATATATCCTTGGTCTTTAATCTGCCAAGCTCATCGGCAAAGGCCGTCTCATCAAGAAATGGCGCTGCCGCGCGGAGAAAGGCGCTCAGGTTAGCCTCCTCGCAGAACACCGTGAGCGGGTAGGCCTTTTTCTCAATCTCACCCGCGAGGAAGAGCGCGAAAAGCCCGGAGCCGAAGAGGGCGACGCTTTTCTTTTTTTTCATGCGGAAAACGCCGCCGGAGCGCGATTTTTCACCGAAGCGGGTCACGGCGCGCTCGATATCGCGTACAGCTATGCCCTCGCCAAGATCGGAAAGCTTGCACTTCGCCTCGCATGGGGCGCTGCACCCGGCGGAGACGACGTTCGGAAAAATCACCGCCTTTTCGTATAGCCCGAGCGCCTTCTTAAAATCCCCGTCCGCCGCGGCGGCAAGCATTGCCTTGGCATCTAACTTCAAGGGGCAGGCGGCGGAGCAGAAGGCGGGCTGGTCGTAGACGCACAGCGACACCATGTTTTCGATCTCGTCCTTGGATATTCTGTTGACCTTGTAGACGTGCGTGGAGCCGCGCTCCTGAATTACCGACATGAGCTCACCTCTTTATAAACCTAATAGAGAGACCTTAGTTAAGGTCTCTCTATTATAACATTTTTTTGCTTGATGGCAAAGCTTAGTTTTCAAGCGCCTTGAGCGCTGCAAGCACCTTGTCGGGTCTTGCCGGGATGCGCGTGATGCGCGCGCCCGTGGCGTTATAAATCGCGTTGAGGATGGCGGGATGCGGTGCATCCAGCGGAGCCTCGCCGCAGCCGGCGGCACCGTAGGGGCCGTTGGGACGGTAGGTCTCGATGAAGTGGAGCTCAATGTCGTCCGGAGCGTCGTTCGGGTAGGGGATGCCGCACTTGAGCAGGCTCGTCTCCTTCTCCAGATCGTCAAAGTCCTCGGTCAGTGCAAGACCGATGCCCTGAACAAGACCGCCGTAGAAGTTGCCCTCAACGAGAAGCCTGTTCATGATCGTGCCGACGTCGGCAACGCTCGTGAACTTCTCGACCTTGACCTTGCCGGTCTGAGTGTCAACGCGAACCTCTGGCATGAAGATGGTGTACATATAGGTCGCAAAGGGCTCGCCCTGTGCAGTATCCTGATCGATGGGGTGGTCGGCGCAGTAGGTCGTGACCCAGTTGCCCTCGACCTTCGTCTCTATGCCCTCGGCAACCATCTCGTCATAGCTGCGGTAGCTGCCGTCCTCCTTGCGCATCGCGGCAAGCAGATTTTCGGCGGCGAGGCGGCAGGCGTTGCCGGTCATGACCTGAGAGCGGGAGCCGCCCGCAGGACCGGAGTTCGGGGTGAACTTGGTGTCGTTCATGACAAGACGAATCTGCTCGGGCTTTATACCGGCCTGACGCAGAGTCTCATGCGCGGAGGCGACAATACCCATGTCGGCGCCCTGACCGTGATCCTCCCAGGAGGCGTACATCGTGACCGTGCCGTCGGGGTTGAGCTCGGCAAAGGCGGAGGAGGCGTCAACGCCGTCAAGTCCGCAGGCGTAAACGCCGAGGGACACGCCGATGCCGTACTTATAGCGCCCGTCGGAGGCGGCATTCTTCTCCGCGACACGCTTCTTGGCCGCCTCGTACAGCGGACGAGCCTTGTCGAAGAGCTCCTCCTCACAGTAAACGTCAGGAGCGTAGCCGGTGGGGATGGTGGTGTGCTCGGAGGCCTTGTAGCAGTTCATTGCGCGCATCTCGAAGGGGTCTATGCCCATCTTGGCGGCAAGGCAGTCGATTGCGATATCGGAGCCCATGAAGGACTGCGGCGAGCCGTAGGCACGGAAGGCGGAGCCCCATGCATGGTTTGTGAACACGGTCTGGCTCTTGTTGCGGATGGAGGGGATGCCGTAGCCCGCGCCGGTAAACTGGCTCAGACGCATGGTGAGCAGATCGCCGAACTCGGAGTAGGGACCGTGGTCAACGTAGTTATCGCCCCACATTGCAAGCAGCTTGCCGTCCTTGTCCGCGCCGAGCTTTATGTGCATGAAGGCGGGGGAGCGCTTGCCGGTGTAGGTAATGTTCTGGAACTGATTGAATACGAGCGAGACGGGGCGGCCGGTGATTTTTACCGCAGCGCCGATGAGCGCCTCGTTTGTCGGGGAGAACTTATAGCCGAAGGTGCCGCCCGCGTGGTTCTGCACAAGGCGAAGCTCCTCCATCGGAACGCCGATGCCGTCCGCTATCATCGGCATATGAAGATGTATGCCGATGGACTTGGAGTGAACGGTGACCATGCCGTCCTCGTCTATGTAGCCGTAGCCGCAGTCGGGCTCAAGATGCAGGTGCGGCTGACGCGAGCAGTAGCTCTCTATCTCGACCTGCTGTGCGTCGGGGATGCTGTCCCAATCAAAGTCGGGTCCCTTGATGCAGTTCGTCTCGTAGAAGACGTTGGGGATGCCGGGGTGAATTTCGATAGCGTCAGGCTCCTTCGCGTCCATGGCGTTCATGTAGGCGGGAAGCTCCTCAATCTCCACCTTGACGGCGTCCGCAGCGGCGCGGGCGTGCGCCTCGGTGTCCGCCGCGACGATGGCTATTGCATCGCCGAACTGGAATATCTTGTCCGAGCAGAGCACGGGACGCTCAAAGCCGTCGGTCTTGTTGTGCTTGGGGAGCATGACAAGGCCGTTTATCTTGTTGGTGCCGCCTGCGGCAAGAATATCCTTATAGGTGATGACCTTAAAGACGCCGGGCATCTTCTCGGCCTCGGAGGTATCGATGCTCTTGATGTTGGCGTGAGATACCGTGGCCTGCGTGAGGGCGAGGCGAAGAGTATTTTCGGGCATCTTGAGCGCGTCGTCGGCGCCGAAGTCCCAAGTGCCGGTGACCTTCTGCGCGGCGGAGGGACGGATGTATTTCGTGCCCTTGATGCTGTCTCCGGTGGGCTTGAATACAAGATCCTCCTTGCTCATCTCACCGCGCATGACGGCGGCAGCCGCCATTGTAGCGTCGATAAGGGGCTTATAGCCGGTGCAGCGGCAGAGGTTGCGGTTTTTGTTGAACCAGTCGCGTACCTCCTCGCGGGTCGGGTTCGGGTTTTTGTCGAGCAGCACCTTGGCGCTGATGATGAAGCCGGGGGTGCAGAAGCCGCACTGCGCGCCGCCGTATGCCATCCACGCGACCTGAAGCGGGTGCATATCGTGCAGAGTGCCGACGCCCTCTATCGTCGTTATCTCCGCGTTGTCTCTGATTTTCTCCATCTTAAGCAGGCAGGAGCGAGTGACCTTGCCGTCTAAAATGACGTTGCAGGCGCCGCAGTGACCCTCGCCGCAGCCGATTTTACAGCCGGTAAGCAGCAGATGCTCACGCAGAACCGTGGCCAGAGTCTCATGAGGCTCAACAATCAGGATGCGCTGTACTCCATTGATGACGAGTGATTTTTTAATCATTCATATACCTCCTCATAATTCTTATAATTATGCTTTTTTACACTGTTTTGCTTAGCTTTCGGCTTTGCGGATAGACTCGGGAAATCAGTGACAGTTGTCCTTATCCGCACCGCTGCCGCTCACGTCCTTGAGCTTTTGAATTCCGCGCGGGGTATAGAACACAAGCTCGGACAGGGAACCGTCAAAATTTTCACCGCGCAGGCGAAGAAAATTGGCGTTTTCATAGTACTCTATCGGCAGCTCTCTGCGGAATATTTCCCCGGTCTGGGGGTCTGAGATCTCTACTGTGACAAGCTCTGCCCGGAGCTCAAAGCGTTTGTCCTCCATGTCTGCCTCCTGCTTAATATCTTCAATTATATTTTACGGCAGAGAAATCGGAGTAGCAACTATCACACAGATACAACTCGCAGAAAAAATAACATTGTTTTTGTGCATTATGCAAATATTTTGTGTCGATTTCCTTGACTTCTCCTTGCTTTTTGTGTAATATTGATATAAACCCTGCGTTTGAGCTGCTCTCGTTCGTACCGTTCACGGATTTGAAATTCAGCGCGCGGGGTTTTTGTATTTTAATGCATTTATTTTAATGATATATTGGATGAAAATGGCCAAATTGCTTTTCGCTGGGAAGGAGAATATATGCAGTTCGGGGCACTTATAGTCGCGGCGGGGATGTCGTCACGCATGGGCGAGTTCAAGCCTATGCTCAATATCGGCTCGATTTCAATAGCGCAGCGCATAGTTGCAACGCTCCGTCAGTCCGGCGTGACGAGGATAGTCATGGTCACGGGGCATAATGCGCGGGAGCTTGAGCACCATCTGGCAAATAACGGGCTTATTTTCCTCCGCAACGAGCAGTACCGCACGACACAGATGTTTGACTCGGCAAAAATCGGGCTTGAGTATCTCAAGGACAAGTGCGACGGCATTTTATTTACGCCGGTTGACATCCCGCTTTTTACCGCCTCCACCGTGAGCGCACTCATGGACTGCGGGGCAAGGCTCGTGTGCCCGGTGTGCGAGGGCAGGCGCGGGCATCCGATTTTAATAGGCACGGAGCTTGTGGACACTGTTCTGGCTTATCGCGGAGAGGGCGGACTCGGCGGCGCTATTGAGCACTGCGGTGCAGAGATGACAGAGATAGCCGTTGAGGACAGCGGCATCCTGCATGATGCGGACACCCCTGAGGACTACAGGGCGCTTTTGAGCTATCACAACCGGCAGCTTGTAAGACCGATAATAAACGTGGAGCTTGCAAAGGAGAAGGTCTTTTTTGACCGGAAGATTGCAATGCTCCTCACGCTTGTCGAGGAGACGAATTCCGTTCGCAGTGCCTGTCAGCGTATGCAGATATCGTATTCGACCGGCTGGAACATAATACGCCGCCTTGAAACGGAGCTCGGGCGGACGTTGATTGAGCGCAGTCAGGGCGGACTCGGCGGCGGTCAGAGCAGGCTTACGGGAGACGGGCTGCGCCTTTTGGAGAAATATAACGAATTTGAGCGGCGGCTGCGTGAGGAGGGCGACCGGCTCTTTCAGGACTGCTTCGGTGAGCTGCTGTGAGCCGGCGCGTGTATCTTATCCGGCACGGAAGGCCGGATTTCCCGGACGGGAGCTGCTGCCTCGGGAGGACGGATATTCCGCTCGGCACGATAGGGCATATGCAGTCCTGTCTTGCGGCGCGGGAGCTTGAGCACGCCGGGATAAGCGCGGTATTTACAAGCCCGCTTTCGAGAGCGCGCGAGACGGCGGCGTATTTTTCACCCTCGGCTGTAGTTGTACCGGGACTTCGTGAGGCGGATATGGGACTGTGGGACGGTCTGAGCTTCCGCGAGATAAAGGAGCGTTTTCCGGAGCTGTACGAGCGGCGCGGCGTGGATATGAGCGTTCCGATACCCGGCGCGGAGGAGCCGCGGGCGGCGCTTTGCCGCTTTGAGGAGGCGCTCATGAAATGTCTTGACAAAAGCAGCGGGGATATCGCGGTGATTTCCCACTCGGCGGTCATCAGACTCATGGCGGCAAGGCTTTCCGGAACCGCGCTTGAGAGCAGCCGGGAGTACCGTGTCCCGTACTGCGCCTGCGTGACGCTCGAATATGACGGCGGCTTTCGCCTTGTGAAAATCGGAGAGGCTCCGCGGTCCGAGTTGGACAGAGCCTTGTGTCTGCGCCTGCTGCACGCTGCGGGAGCACCGGAGAAGGTCATCGAGCATTGCGCCGCCACCGCCGAGGAAGCGATGAGGATTGCCGCCGCGCTGAAGGAAAGCGGGAATGATATCGACGCGGAGCTTGTGGAAAACGCGGCGCTGCTGCACGATATTGCGCGGAGTCTGCCGGAGCATTCGCGGCGCGGCGCGGACTGGCTGAGCGAGCTCGGCTATACCCGTGAGGCGGAGCTGGTTCGGCGGCATCACGAGCCGGACGCGGCGGCCTCGCTTGAGCTTACGGCACTTTGCCTTGCGGATAATCTCAGACTCGGAGCACGGCGCGTGAGTCTTGAGGAGCGCTTTTTCGAAAGCCTGAAAAAGTGCCGGGATGACGAGGCGCTCAGGGCGCATGAGAGACGCAGACGCGAGGCGCTTGCCGCGGCGCGGAGAATAAACGGGCTTTGCGGCAGAGAGATTATAAATATCAAGTAATAATATAGATAAATAGAGGAAAAGAGCATGGAAAGGATAGAGGTTTGCTGCCCGCAGAGCGGCGGGGAGGAGCATTTCTCCGGCTGCCTTATCTGCGGCGCGGAGCTTGTATATAATAGCCTCGGCACCGAGCGGCGCTGCGCTGTCTGCGGCAGGGAGAGCGCCGGCAACGCCGTCTGCGCAAATGGGCACTATGTCTGCGACGAGTGCCATGCCTACGGAGCCTTCGCCGCTATTATCCCGGAGCTATATAAAAGCAGGGAGAAAAATCCGCTGCTGCTTTTGGACAGCGTCATGGATCTCCCCTCGGTACATATGCACGGGCCGGAGCATCATATCATCGTGCCGCTCGTGCTGCTGACGGCACTGCGTAATAACGGCGGCGATATTAACTATGACGAGGCGATGCGCGAGGCGTATAGGCGCGCGTCAAAGCTGCCCGGCGGCACCTGCGGCTTTTGGGGCGTGTGCGGCGCGGCGGCGGGAGCGGGTATATTTGCCTCCCTGCTTCTCGGCTCAAGTCCGTTGCATAAGGACGCATGGCCGCTTCCGCAGCAGCTTGTCTCGGATATACTTGCAAGGCTTGCCGAGATAGGCGGACCTCGCTGCTGCAAGCGAACGTCCAGAGTGGCGATAGAGGAGGCAAGCCGATTTTTGCGCGAGACAGGCGGCGCGGATATGCCGCTTTGTAAGCTTGGGTGCAAATATACTGCGCTCAACCGAGAGTGCATAGGAGGCGATTGCCCGTATTTTCAAAAATAAACAGCGGCTGCTTAATATACAAGACAAGGAGGTTATCTAATGAAGCTTATCAAAACCGAGGACGCAGTGGGTCATGTGCTGTGCCATGACATCACGCAGATAATCAAGGGCGTGACCAAGGACGCGGTATTCCGCAAGGGGCATATCATCACCGAAAAGGACATACCGGTGCTTCTGTCGGCCGGCAAGGACAATATCTATGTCTGGGAAAAGGACGAGAATATGCTCCACGAGGACGAGGCGGCGGAGATACTCCGAAGCATCTGCCAGAACGAGAATATGCACGCGACGGCGCCCAAGGAGGGTAAGATAGAGCTTATCGCGGATATTGACGGTCTGCTGCTCGTTGACCTTGAGCGGCTTCGCGCCATAAATTCGCTCGGTGACATGATGATAGCCGCATGGCACTCCGGCTTCATGGTGAAAAAGGGCGACAAGCTCTGCGGTACGCGCGTCATACCCCTTGTCATTGCAAAGGAGCGCATGGAGCAGGCAAAATTGCTTGCCGGGGACGAGCCTATAATGCGCCTTGTGCCGGTAAGACCGAGGAAATACGGTCTTGTCACGACCGGCAACGAGGTGTTCTACGGGCGCATTGAGGATACCTTCAGCCCGGTGGTTCAGGCAAAGCTTGCGGAATTCGGCTGCGAGATGGCGGCGCACGTCATACTGAACGACGACCATGAAAGAATCACCGCCGCGATAAACGATATGCTTGCGCATGGCTGCGAGATGGTCCTCTGCACCGGCGGCATGAGCGTTGACCCCGACGACAAGACCCCGCTTGCCATCAAGAATACCGGCGCGAATATCGTCTCCTACGGCGCGCCCGTGCTGCCCGGAGCGATGTTTCTCGTGTCGTATTCCCCGGACGGCCGCCCCGTCTGCGGTCTGCCCGGCTGCGTGATGTACGCAAAGCGCACTATATTTGACCTTGTGCTGCCCTACCTCGTCACGGATACGCCCATTACTAAACAATGGCTTGCTGGACTCGGCAACGGCGGACTCTGCCTCAACTGCCCGGTGTGCCATTTCCCCAACTGCGGCTTCGGCAAGGGAAGATGAGCCATGCTTGACAGATATGGGCGAGAAATAGATTATATGCGCATTTCCGTGACCGACCGCTGCAACCTGCGCTGCCGATACTGTATGCCCGAGCCTATAGACGCGCTGGGGCACGGGGAAATTCTCCGTTATGAGGAGATACTGCGCATATGCCGCGCCGCCTCGGAGCTGGGGATAAGAAAATTTAAGGTCACGGGCGGAGAGCCGCTTGTCCGTGCCGACTGTGTGAGCTTTATCGCCGCGCTCAAGAGGCAGAGCGGGACGGAGCAGGTCACGCTGACGACAAACGGACTCTTACTCGGCAAAAATCTGGATGTGCTTGCCAGTGCAGGGCTTGACGGCATAAACATAAGCCTCGACAGCCTGAATGCGGAGCGCTATACGCGAATAAGCGGTCACCCCGAGGGCGCGGAGCTGCTGAAGCGCATAATGCAGGCCGTGGAGGACGCCTGCGCGATGGGACTGCGTACAAAGCTAAACTCCGTACTGTTGGAGGAAACCGAGGAGGACGCGCCGGAGCTTGCCTCCATAGCGGAGGAGCTTCCGGTGGACGTGCGCTTTATAGAGATTATGCCCATCGGCTTCGGCGCGGCGATGCGGCGAGTCTCACCGGACGATATTCTCTCGGCGCTGAGAGAGCGCTGGCCGGACCTTGCCCCGACGGACGAAAGGCGCGGCAACGGTCCTGCGCATTATTATAAGAGCGATTTGCTGCTCGGCAGGATAGGCTTTATAGACGCCGTGAGCCACAAGTTCTGCGCCGACTGCAACCGGGTACGCCTGACGAGTACGGGACAGCTAAAGCCCTGCCTGTGCTACGCCGACTCCGCCGACCTGCGCACGCTCATCCGAGGCGGCTGCACGGACGATGAGCTGCGTGAGGCGATGAAAATCTCGATATACAATAAGCCGCGTGCGCACTGCTTCGACACGGGCGCCGCCGTCACCGAGCGGCACGCAATGAGTCAGATAGGAGGATAACAGCATGGGAAAGGTTATAGCCGTATGCACGAGCGACCGTAAGGGTCTGCAAAAGCACGATGTAAATACCGCGCACTTCTCCGCCGAATGGGGCATTGACGGCGACGCGCATGCCGGAAACTGGCACAGACAGGTGAGTCTCCTGAGCGCCGACAAGATAGAGGCCTTCAATAAGCGCGGGGCAAACGTCATTCCCGGCGCCTTCGGAGAAAATCTTGTGGTCGAGGGCTTCGACTTCCGGGCGCTGCCCGTGGGCACGCTGCTGCGCTGCGGCGATGTGCTGCTGGAGATGACGCAGATAGGCAAGGAGTGCCACAGCCATTGCGAGATATACAAGAAAATGGGCGAGTGCATCATGCCGCGTGAGGGCGTGTTTGCCCGCGTCATCGAGCCGGGGAGCATCAGCGTCGGAGATGAGATGCTTATCGAAAAGCGCGAGGGGCATTTCCCATGGCAGGCTGCGGTCATCACGCTCAGCGACAAGGCGGCGGCGGGGGAGCGCAAGGACGAGAGCGGTCCCGCGATAGCAAAGCGCCTGCGCGAGGCAAGCTACGAGGTCGTGGAGAAAATAGTTATCCCCGACGATGAGCGGGTTTTGAAGCAGCAGCTTATTCGGCTCTGCGACCAGCGGCAGCTTGACCTCATACTTACGACCGGCGGCACGGGCTGCTCGGCGCGGGATATTACGCCCGAGGCAACGCTTGCGATCGCGGATAAAAACGTCCCCGGCATCGCCGAGGCTATGCGCGCCGAGTCTCTCAAAATCACCAAGCACGCAATGATTTCCCGCGCCGCCTCCGTTATCCGGGGTAAAACGCTTATTATCAATCTCCCCGGCAGCCCCCGCGCCTGCATGGAGAATATGGACGTATTTATGGACACCATCCCCCATGCCATGGGGCTTCTCCGCAACGAGGTACACGACTGCGCAAGAAAATAAAAAGCAGGTATTTCTTCAGCACATATAACCGCGTTAAGTCGCGCTTATATAAATATTTTTCTGAAAAAGGAGAAATGAACATGAAGAAAATCCTCACACTGCTGCTCACGCTTGCAATGCTCTTCACACTTGCCGCCTGCGGCTCGTCCGCGGCTCCAAGTAAGGGAGAGAAGAAAGAAATCATCGTCTTTGCCGCCGCTTCAATGACCGAGACTCTAAATCAGGTCAAGGATGTCTACGAGAAGGAAAACAACGTCACCATCACCTATAACTTTGACTCCTCCGGTACGCTCAAGACCCAAATACAGGAGGGCGCGGACTGCGACCTCTTTATCTCCGCCGGTCAAAAGCAGATGAATCAGCTCGACTTAAGCTCCGACAAGGAGATAAACAAGGAGGGACTGAACTTTGTCGCCGGCGATACGCGCCTGAACCTGCTCGAAAATAAGGTGGTGCTTGTCGTTCCCGAGGGCAATCCCAAGGGCATAGAGAGCTTTGACGACCTTGCGGCAAGGCTTGCCGAGGGCAGCATATTGATGGCAATGGGCAACAGTGACGTGCCTGTCGGTCAGTACACGCAGAAGATACTCAATTTCTACGGGCTTGATGAGGAAGCCCTCGCCAAAAGCGGCGTCATTACCTACGGCAGCAACGTCAAGGAGGTCACAACTCAGGTCTCCGAGGGCAGCGTTGACTGCGGCATAGTCTACTGCACGGATGCCTTCTCCGCGGGGCTTACGGTCATTGACGGCGCAAGCAAGGATATGTGCGGTCAGGTCATCTATCCCGCCGCGGTATTAAAGACTGCGAAGAACCCCGATGCAGCCAAGGCCTTCCTTGACTATCTCACGGGCAGCGAGGCCATGGCGATTTTTGAGGCTGTCGGCTTCTCTCCGGTAGCGTAAAGCCTGAGACGCAGAATTGGCAGCGCATTTATTTGCGCTGCCAATCCGAGGTATATAATATGAACATTGACTGGTATCCGCTTATAAACTCCCTGCGCATTGCGGCTATAAGCTGCGTAATAGTTTTTTTCACGGGCATATTCTTTGCCTACTACGCGGCAAGGCTGCCGCGCACGGTCAAGGGTATTCTTGACGTTATTCTCACGCTTCCCATGGTACTGCCGCCGACGGTATGCGGCTATTTTCTGCTGCTCATCTTCGGTACAAAGCGCCCAATCGGCATCCTTCTGATGCAGCTCGGCATTAAATTTGTAATGACATGGTACGGCGGAATTCTCGCCGCAGCCGTCGTCGCCTTCCCGCTGATGTACAGGACGGCACGCGGCGCGTTCGAGAGCTTTGACTGCACGCTCTCACAGTCGGGGCAAACGCTCGGCCTTTCCAACACATATATTTTCTGGCGCATACGAATGCCCGCCTGCCGTCAGGGCATACTCGCCGGCACCGTGCTTGCCTTCGCGCGCGCTCTCGGCGAATACGGCGCTACCAGTATGCTCATCGGCTACACTCCCGGCAAAACCGCCACGATATCCACGACCGTATATCAGCTCTGGCGCACAAACGACGATGCGGGCGCATTCTTCTGGGTAATGATAAACCTCGCCATAAGCACCGTCGTGCTGCTCACGGTCAATCTCCTTGAGAGCAAGCAGAAAGTGAGGGCGAAGGGATGAGCCTGATAGTAGACGTCAGAAAAAAGCTCGGCAGCTTTGAGCTTGAGTCAAAATTCGAGGCGCAAAACGGCGTGACCTGTCTGCTCGGCCCCTCCGGCTGCGGCAAGAGCATGACGCTTAAATGCATTGCCGGCATAGAAAAGCCCGACGAGGGCTACATAGAGCTTGACGGCGTGGTCTTATATGACAGCGCAAAGGGAATAAACCTCCCTCCGCAAAAGCGCCGCGTGGGTTATCTGTTCCAAAACTATGCGCTGTTTCCGAATATGACGGTGCGCCAGAACATACTCTGCGGTATGCGCCGCATCAGGGACAAGAGCGAAAAGGAGGAAAAGCTCAAGAAAATGCTGGATATGTTCCAGCTTGGAGGGCTTGAAAATCACCGTCCCGCGCAGCTCTCCGGCGGTCAGGCTCAGCGCACAGCGCTTGCGCGCATCATGGTCAGTGAGCCGCAGCTTTTACTGCTGGACGAGCCCTTTTCCGCGCTCGACGCGCATCTCAGGGATAAGCTTATGATAGAAATGCGCGACGTACTCACGCGCTTCGGGCGGGAGGTCATCATGGTCACGCATGACCGCAACGAGGCGTATAACATGAGCCGGGAAATAGCCGTCATGGACAGCGGCAGACTTCTGACCGTGAACCGGACAAAGGCACTTTTTGCCGATCCCGGCAGCGTTCCGGCGGCGATGCTCACCGGCTGCAAAAATATAGCCCCCGCCATAAAGCGAGGGGAGCATGAGGTATATATGCCCGATTGGGGCGTGAGCCTCACGACCGCGCAGCCCGTCGGCGACTATATAAAGGCCATTGGCATCCGCGCACATTATTTTAATCCCTCCGCGCCGACAAATCGCCATGAGATAGAATACCTTGACGAGATGGAGGAGCCCTTTGAGTGGATAATAGAGTTCAAATTCAAGTCCGCCGCGGAGTCCGAGCCGAGTGTGTGGTGGCGGGTGACGAAGGATAAGCGCCCGCAGCTATTCCCCGCCGAGCTTGGCATTGCCCCGGCGAATATACTTTTACTGTATTGAGGAGGCTTTATCATGTCGAATATTTATGCCGAAATATTGGAAAGAGTCGAGCGCGGCGAGGCGCTGACGCTGAAAACGGAGCTTTGCGGCTCGGAGGGGCTTATAGCCGAGGGATTGAAAAAGACTCTTGCGCCCTATGCGCCGCAGACCGATAAGCGCGGCAGATATTTTGCCGACGTAACGCTGACGGAGACGGAGGGCAAAATCACCGTGGGCGAGCCCTTTTCGCCTCCGGAGCGCCTTATAGTCCTCGGTGCGGGGCATATTGCCGTGCCCGTTTGCGATTTTGCGGCAAAGAGCGGCTTTGAGGTCTATGTCTGTGACGATCGCCCCGCCTTTGCAAATACCGCGCGCTTCCCGCTGGCGCGGGAGGTGCTGTGCGACAGCTTTGAAAGCTGCATCGACCGACTCAGGCTCACACGCTATGACTACGTTGTCGTTATTACGCGCGGTCATGTGCATGACGCGGACTGCCTGCGCGAGATATTCAAGGGCACGCAGCCGGCGTATCTGGGGCTTATCGGCTCGCGCCGCCGCGTGCGTGGGCTGTTTGAGATGCTTGTCGAGGAGGGCTATCCCAAGGAGTATATGGACCGGATATGCACGCCCATAGGACTTGATATCGGCGCCGTCACCCCCGGCGAGATCGCCATATCCATACTCGCGGAGCTTGTGGCATATAAGCGCCTGCCGGAGCACAGCAATGACGGCATACGCTGCTGCAACGACTCCGACGTGGAGCTATCCGTGATAAAATACCTTGCCGAAAACCGTGAGCCCAAGGCGATAGTAACCGTTATCGAGACAAAAGGCTCGACTCCGCGCGAGGCGGGCGCGAAAATGGCGGTAAGCCCTCTTGCGGCAGTCACCGGCAGCATAGGCGGCGGATGCAGCGAGGGCGCGGTTGTCCGTGACGCCGTGCGAATTATCGGCACGGGGCGCTATAAAATCGTCGATATTGACCTCACGGGCGAGGTCGCGGAGTCTGACGGCATGGTCTGCGGCGGAACGATGAGGGTGCTTGTCGAGGACGGCACTGAGCGGCAAGAGGGATAAGGGGTGAAGCATATGCAGGATTTTACGCATTTTAATGAGCAGGGCAGGGCTAAGATGGTGAATGTCGGCGACAAGCCAGAGAGCCTCCGCACCGCCGTCGCCTCGGGGCGCGTCACGGTTAACGAAAGCACCTTTGCCCTGATAAAAAACGGCGGCATGAAAAAGGGCGATGTGCTTGCCGTCGCGCAGGTCGCGGGTATAATGGCCGCAAAGCGCACCCCGGATATTATCCCGATGTGCCATCCGATACTGATAGACGGTATTGATATCAGGCTTGAGCTTGACGAGAACCTCCTCTCGGTCGATATAAGGGCGGCAGTGTCATGCACGGGGCATACGGGCGTGGAGATGGAGGCTCTGACTGCCGTAAGCGCCGCAGCTCTCACGGTCTATGATATGTGCAAGGCCGTGCAGAAGGATATTCTGATATCGGATATTCATCTTGAGGAAAAAACCGGCGGCGTCCACGGCGATTATAAATATGTGTGATGCGCGGGGGCAGTTTAAATTACACCCTTCACACTGCTCGTATTCGCAGCACATCACCTGCTCATTGTCCGGAAGCCCAGCATCCGGCAGATTCTTGAACGCCTGTTTGATTTCATAGTTCTTCAATTCGATACCCCCTTAGGATGCAAAAAGGCCGGAACCTTTGATTTCTCAAAAGTTCCGGCCTCACCGATTTAATGTTTTGTTGTTTATCTCACTCACTTGCCCATTAACTCACCTCCGCATATGACAAAAGCGCCGAAGCGTTGATTCTGCAAAACCAACAATCCGGCGCTTGAATTTTTATGATATTTATTTTTGAGGAATCTCGAAAAGCTTATCAGAAATCCGCGGCAATGAAGGGATAAAATGGCTCAAAACCCGGTTTTGGTAGTTCAAGTCTCCTCAGTTGCATGAAAACGGCGTTTGTCATCAATGGAAAAATAAAAAAATTTCCGAGCCTTTTAAGCCCGGAAAGCATTGATGACACTGCGTTTGACGCAGTGTCATCAAAACTGGCTGACAAGCCTGGTGCGAGAGAGGAGACTTGAACTCCCACGTCGGTTGACACACGCCCCTCAAACGTGCCTGTCTACCTATTCCAGCACTCTCGCTTATTCGCCGATGCCCCGGATCCATTTAAACCCGTTCGCATCATTGGCGCGCCACATTTAAGGCATGAGTTATTATAGCAGATAAAATCAGTTTGTCAAGCACGAATTTTCTCTTTTTGCTCGTTTTGGCCATTTTTCCCCGCGAGCGAGTCCGCGAGGAAGTATATTCCCACTGCCAGCACGATGAGCAGCGCCGCCGCGCCATAGTGCATCGGCAGCAGATACCGCATCTTCAGATACGCGTGGTACCCCAGCAGCGACGCAAACTCCGTGAGCAGCGCCGTGGGAAAATACACCGGAAACGCAAAGGCCAGCGCCAGCGTCAGGATATCGGCGGCGTAGAAATACCGGTCGTGCATATGCGGCAGCAGGAAAGGGATACCGACCGCGAGCAGCACCGCCGCGGCGAACACCGCTTGATCGCCCAGCCGTCTGCGCCCGATAAAGCACACGCCGAGCACCGCGAGCATATACGCGAACGCCCCGACGATGCCGGCCTTGGCGGCGGCGTCCGTGTCGGCGACGTCGCGGATCAGCGCAAACACCGAGGGAGAATTATAATTCAGCCCCGTGCCGATGCTGCCGGTCTGGCCGAAATACAGCAGTAGCGTGTCCATAAACGGGCGGCCGATGATGACCGCGGGCAGCACCAGCAGCACGTACACGGCGGGGAACACGAGAAAATGATACCATTTAAACTTCCCCTGCATCCACAGCACCGCACACACCGGCAGGATGAACACGGCCTGAAGCTTGAACCCGAAAGACAGCGCCATACAGGTCATGGCGAGCACCGGCCGCTCGTCCAGCGCAAGGTCTATGCCGAGCAGCGCGAGGGCGACATATATGCTGTCGCACTGCGCCCAGACGGCGCTGTTGAGAAACACGGTCGGCCACAGCAGCACCGTGAAAAAGCAGCCGAGCCGCAGCCCCGCGGACTTCTGCCAGCGCGAGACGAGCCGCATCGCGGAGTAGGCCAGCAGCACGTCGAAAACCGTCGAAAGCAGCTTGATGAGGTATAAGTCCTTCACGGAGCTGTAGGAAAACAGCGCCATGAAGTACAGATATGGGATATTATAGTTCCCGACCGGCTCGCTGAGCGCGCGCCAGCCGCCGCGCTGCCGGAAGAAATCCACCCAGCGCGTCAGAAAATTCTGATAATCGAGCGTCTCATAGCCGAAAACCAGCGCGCGCAGCACGAGCGCCAGCGCCGTCAGCATGACGGCGATCACGATCGGCGCGGGCTTTTTGAGAAGCCCTTCCTTATATAACAGCGCCAGAGCGAACACGCCCACGGCGGCGAGCATTAAAATGACCCGAATATCCATTGCAGTACCTCGCAGCGAAAATTGCGCTATAAAAAAATGCGGCTTCGACAGCCGCCTAAAAAAAGACGCTTATTTTAATGAAATAAGCCTTGACTTTGCAATATGACAAATGGTATAATACCTTGCTATGTTTGCCGGGGAGGGGGATAATATCCCACTTTCAACATCGCAATTATAGCATCACCGCAATGTAAAATCAACACCGGGTTATAAGAAACTGACAACACACCCGTGCGTTTGCAACTTATTGATAAGGAGAGTGCGCCAATGCCGAAAGATGTTCTCTATGGCAAGACTCTGAGAAAGAGCTTTGCCCGCACCCAGGAGATCATGGATATGCCAAACCTCTTGGAGATCCAGAAAAGCTCCTACAAGTGGTTCCTTGAAACGGGACTGCGCGAGGTGTTCAAGGATGTAGATTCCGTCACCGACTACTCCGGCAATCTGGAGCTGAGCTTCATCGACTACTCGATGGACGAGAAGCCCAAGTACACCGAGGAGGAGTGCAAGGCCCGCGACGCAACGTACGCCGCACCCCTGAAGGTCCGCGTCCGCCTGCGCAACAAGGAGACCGAGGAGATCAAGGAGCAGGAGATCTTCATGGGCGATTTCCCGATCATGACTCCGGGCGGTACCTTCGTCATCAACGGCGCCGAGCGCGTCATAGTCTCTCAGATCGTCCGTTCCCCCGGCGTCTACTTCGGCAAAGAGCTTGACAAGTCCATGATAAGCATCTATACCTCCACCGTCATCCCTTATCACGGCGCGTGGCTGGAGTATGAGACCGACGCGGGCGACGTTTTCAACGTCCGCATCGACAAGAACCGCAAGCTCCCCATCACCTGGTTCCTCAAGGCCATGGGCGCGTACGACGAGAACCGCCCCGCAACCTGGCTCAGCTGCGTTGACGATCCCTTCGTCGGCGCCGTCACCAACGAGCGCATCAAGGAGATCTTCGGCGAGGACGAGCGCATGGTCGCCACCCTCGAGAAGGACACCACCAACGGGCGCGACGAGTGCCTGATCGAGATATACCGCAAGCTGCGTCCGGGCGATCCTCCCACCGTGGAGTCCGCCGAGACCCTGCTCGACGGCCTGTTCTTTGACCGCCGCCGCTACGATATCTCCAACGTCGGCCGCTATAAGTTCAATAAGAAGCTCTCCCTCTTCCCGCGTATCGCAGGCTTTGCGCTGGCAATGCCGGTCGTCGATCCGCGCACCGGCGAGATCATCGCCGACGAGGGCGAGGTGCTGACCCGCGACAAGGCCAAGCTCATCGACGACGCAGGCGTCATCAGCGTCATCCTCAACGTCGAGGGCAAGAACGTCCGCGTGTTCTCCAACGGCATGGTCAATCTCGGCTCCTATGTCGATTTCGATCCGGCCGAGGTAGGCGTCAAGGAAAAGGTGCGTGGCATCGTCCTGCGCCAGCTCATGGAGCAGTATCAGGGCGAAGCTCTGAAGGACGCCATCCGCGAGAATATCGATATCCTCATTCCGAAGCACATCATCAACGACGATATCTTCTCCTCCGTCAACTACCTCAACTGCCTTGCCCACGGCATCGGCAGCCCCGACGATATCGACCATCTGGGCAACCGCCGCGTCCGCTGCGTCGGCGAGCTGCTGCAGAACCAGTTCCGCATCGGCTTTTCCCGCATGGAGCGCGTCATCCGCGAGCGCATGACCCTGCAGGATCTCGACATCGTCACCCCCCAGAGCCTTATCAATATCCGTCCCGTCACGGCGAGCATCAAGGAGTTCTTCGGCTCCAGCCCGCTCAGCCAGTTCATGGATCAGACCAACCCCCTCGCGGAGCTGACGCATAAGCGCCGTATGTCCGCCCTCGGCCCCGGAGGTCTGTCCCGCGAGCGCGCATCCTTCGACGTGCGTGACGTTCACTATAGCCATTACGGCCGTCTCTGCCCGATAGAGACTCCTGAAGGCCCGAACATCGGCCTTATAAACTACCTCGCATCCTATGCCCGCGCCAATGAGTACGGCTTCCTCGCAGCGCCCTACCGCAAGGTCGAGAAGGGCACCTGCCGCGTGACCGACGAGGTCGAGTACATGACCGCCGATGTCGAGGACCAGTACATCGTCGCGCAGGCGAGCGAGCCGGTCGACGAGAACGGCGTGTTCGTCAACAAGCGCATCACCTGCCGTCACCGCAACGATACCGTTCAGGTCAACCGCGAGGACGTCGATTACGTCGACGTCAGCCCCAAGATGATGATCTCCATTGCGACCGCGATGATCCCCTTCCTTGAAAACGACGACGCGAACCGTGCTCTGATGGGCGCGAACATGCAGCGTCAGGCCGTTCCTCTGCTCACCACCCAGGCGCCTATCGTCGCCACCGGTATCGAGCACAAGTGCGCCGTGGACTCCGGCGTCTGCATCCTCGCCGAGGGCGACGGCGTCGTCACCCGCGTGGACGCGACCTCCATCACCGTCCGCTACGATTCCGGCTCGGTGAAGGATTACAAGCTCATCAAGTTTGCCCGCTCCAACCAGGGCACCTGCATCAACCAGCGCCCGATAGTCAACGCCGGAGACAGAGTCGCCGAGGGCGACGTCATGGCCGACGGCCCCAGCACCTCCAACGGTGAGATAGCGCTCGGCAAGAACATCCTTGTCGGCTACATGAACTGGGAAGGCTACAACTACGAGGACGCTATCCTCCTCAACGAGCGCCTTGTCATGGAGGACGTGTTCACCTCCCTGCACGTCGAAGAGTACGAGTGCGACGCGCGCGACACCAAGCTCGGCCCCGAGGAGATCACCCGCGATATCCCCGGCGTCGGCGAGGACGCTCTGAAGTACCTCGACGAGCGCGGCATAATCATGGTCGGCGCGGAAGTCACCGCGGGCGACATTCTGGTCGGCAAGGTCACTCCGAAGGGCGAGACCGATCTGACCGCCGAGGAGCGTCTGCTCCGCGCAATATTCGGCGAGAAGGCGCGCGAAGTGCGCGACACCTCGCTCAAGGTTCCCCACGGCGAGAGCGGCATCATAGTCGACGTCAAGGTCTTCACCCGTGAAAACGGCGACGAGATGAGCCCCGGCGTCAATCAGGTCGTCCGCGTTTATATCGCGCAGAAGCGCAAGATATCCGTCGGCGACAAGATGGCCGGCCGCCACGGCAACAAGGGCGTCGTCTCCCGCATCCTGCCGCGTGAGGATATGCCTTACCTGCCCGACGGCACCCCGCTGGACATCGTTCTGAACCCGCTGGGCGTTCCGTCCCGTATGAATATCGGTCAGGTTCTTGAAGTTCACCTCGGCTACGCGGCTCAGGCTCTGGGCTGGAAGGTCGCCACCCCGACCTTCAACGGCGCAAACGAGACCACCATCCGCGAGACTCTGCGTCAGGCCGGTCTCCGCGAGGACGGCAAGAGCGTCATGTACGACGGCCGTACCGGCGAGAAGTTCGACAACGACGTCACCGTCGGCTGGGTCTACTTCCTCAAGCTGCACCACCTTGTTGACGATAAGATCCATGCCCGTTCCACCGGCCCCTATAGCCTCGTCACCCAGCAGCCGCTCGGCGGCAAGGCGCAGTTCGGCGGCCAGCGCTTCGGCGAAATGGAAGTCTGGGCGCTCGAAGCCTACGGCGCGGCCTACACTCTGCAGGAGATACTCACCGTCAAGTCCGACGATGTCACCGGCCGTGTCAAGACCTACGAGGCCATTGTCAAGGGCAACAACATCCCGCAGCCCGGCGTGCCGGAATCCTTCAAGGTCCTGGTCAAGGAGCTGCAGAGCCTCTGCCTCGATATCCGCGTTCTCGACGAGAACGGCGAGGAGATCGAGCTGAAGGACGACGATGACGACGATTTCATCCCCGAAATGAAGGATGAGCTGTATCAGGCCGATGACAGCGAGATAGAGGAGGGCGGCTTCACGATTGAGGACGCACCCGACGATCTCGGCGCCGACTTCGGCGATTTCGATGACAGCGATGATAATAGCGAGGAGGATATGTGATGAGCTACACACCGTTTGACGCAATTCAGATAGGTATCGCCTCCCCGGAGATGATCCGCAGCTGGTCCTACGGCGAGGTCAAAAAGCCGGAGACCATCAACTACCGCACGCTCAAGCCCGAACGGGACGGCCTGTACTGCGAGCGTATCTTCGGACCGACCAAGGACTGGGAGTGCCACTGCGGCAAGTATAAGAAGATCCGCTACAAGGGCAAGATCTGCGACCGCTGCGGCGTCGAGGTCACCAAGGCGAAGGTTCGCCGCGAGCGTATGGGTCATATCGAGCTTGCGGCTCCCGTCAGCCATATCTGGTATTTCAAGGGCATACCCAGCCGTATGGGTCTTATTCTCGACCTCACGCCGAGAATGCTCGAAAAGGTTCTGTACTTTGCAAATTATATAGTTATCGACCCCGGCTTCACTCCGCTCGAGAAGTGCCAGATACTCACCGAGCGCGAGTACCGCGAGATGCGCGAGAAGTATGAGGACGATTTCAAGGCCGGCATCGGCGCCGAGGCTATCAAGGAGCTGCTCTCCCAGATAGACTGCGGCCAACTCGCCGCCCAGCTCCGCGAGGAGCTGAAGAACGCGAGCGGCCAGAAGAAGGCCAAGCTCGTCAAGCGTCTCGAAGTCGTCGAAGCCTTCTATCAGAGCGGCAACCGCCCCGAGTGGATGGTGATCGACGTGCTGCCCGTGCTCCCGCCTGAGCTGCGCCCCATGGTCCAGCTCGACGGCGGCCGCTTCGCGACCAGCGACCTCAACGACCTGTACCGCCGCGTCATCAACCGCAACAACCGCCTCAAGAGACTCCAGCAGCTCAATGCGCCCGACATTATCGTCCGCAACGAGAAGCGCATGCTTCAGGAAGCGGTGGACGCCCTGATCGACAACGGCCGCCGCGGCCGTGCCGTCACCGGCGCAAACTCCCGCGCTCTGAAGTCCCTCTCCGACATGCTCAAGGGCAAGCAGGGACGCTTCCGTCAGAACCTGCTCGGCAAGCGCGTTGACTATTCCGGCCGTTCCGTTATTGTTGTCGGCCCCGACCTCAAGATCTACCAGTGCGGCGTTCCCAAGGAAATGGCCATAGAGCTGTTCCGCCCCTTCGTCATGAAGAAGCTGGTCGAGGACGGCATCGCCAACAACATCAAGTCCGCCAAGAAGATGGTCGACAAGCAGCGCACCGAGGTGTGGGACGCGCTGGAGTACGTCATCAAGGAGCACCCCGTGCTTCTCAACCGTGCGCCTACGCTGCACCGTCTCGGCATCCAGGCCTTCGAGCCGATCCTCGTTGAGGGCCGCGCCTTGCGCCTGCACCCGCTGGTCTGCACCGCGTACAACGCCGACTTCGACGGCGACCAGATGGCTATTCACGTCCCCCTGTCCGCCGAAGCGCAGGCAGAGGCGCGCGTGCTGATGCTCTCCGCCAACAACCTCCTGCGTCCGCAGGACGGCCACCCCGTCACCGTTCCTACTCAGGACATGATCCTCGGCTCCTACTACCTGACCATGATGCGCATCGGCAAGGCCGAGAAGGGCGCAGAGGAGCTGGTCATCGACGATCCGGGCGACACCGGCTTCGAGAGAAACTCCATTGTCGACGGCGACGAGATCTACGCCGCCAACAACAAGGCCAAGGCCGAGGGCACCAAGCCCTGCACCTATAAGTCCAAGCTCATCTACCGCGACGCGAACGAGGCCATCATGGCCTACAACGAAGGCGTCGTCGGCCTGCACGCTCCCATCCGCCTCCGCGTCACCAAGACCGTGGACGGCGCCGAGAAGAGCGCCATAATCACCACCACCGTCGGCCGCATCATCTATAACGAGCCTATCCCGCAGGATCTCGGCTACGTCGACCGCACTGATCCCGAGCACGCCTTCGACCACGAGATAAGCTTCCAGGTCGGCAAGAAGCAGCTGGGCGATATCATCGACCGCTGCATCAAGAAGTACGGCTTCACCATCTCCGCGGAAGTCCTCGACAGCATCAAGGCTCTGGGCTACAAGTACTCCACCAAGGGCGCCATCACCATATCCGTCGCGGATATGACAGTCCCGAGTGCGAAGAAAGAGCTCATCCACGAGACCGAGGAAGAGGTCGTCAAGATCGAGCGCCAGTACAAGCGCGGCTTCATCACTGATGACGAGCGCTACCGTCTGGTCGTCTCCGAGTGGGAAAAGACCACCAAGGAAGTCACCGACGCTCTGCAGAGCTGCCTCGACGAGTACAACCCCATCTACATGATGGCAAACTCCGGCGCCCGCGGCTCCATGAACCAGATCCGTCAGCTTGCCGGTATGCGCGGCCTTATGGCCAACACCGCCGGTAAGACCATCGAGATCCCCATCAAGTCCAACTTCCGTGAAGGCCTCAGCGTCCTGGAGTACTTCATCTCCACCAGAGGCGCACGTAAAGGTATGGCCGATACCGCGCTCCGTACCGCGGACTCCGGTTATCTGACCCGCCGTATGGTCGACGTCTGCCAGGATGTTATCATCCGCGAGAAGGACTGCGGCACCACCGAGGGCGTCTGGGCGGCCGCTCAGTACGACCGCGGCCAGCTGGTCGAGTCCTTCGGCACCGCGATCCACGGCCGCTTCCCGGCAGTCGATATCGTCGACCCGCAGACCGGCGAGCTGCTGTTCGCAAGAGACCATATGCTCATGCCCGAGGACGCCGGCGTTCTCGAGGCGCACGGCATCCACAAGGCCTATATCCGCTCCGTTCTCACCTGCGAGGCGCTCACCGGCGTCTGCGCGAAGTGCTACGGCATCAACCTCGCTCTCGGCAAGCCCGTCAACGCGGGCGAAGCGGTCGGCGTCATCGCGGCGCAGTCCATCGGCGAGCCCGGTACTCAGCTGACGATGCGTACCTTCCACACCGGCGGCGTCGCGGGCGACGATATCACCCAGGGTCTTCCCCGTGTCGAAGAGCTGTTCGAGGCGCGCAAGCCCAAGAAGATGGCCATCCTCTCCGAGATATCCGGTACCGTCACCATCGACGAGGCGAAGAAGGGCGTCATGTACTCCCTCACCGTCACAAACGAGGCCGAGGGCGCGACCGTGGTTTACACCGTGCCGCACTCCGCAGGTATCCTCGTCCACAACGGCGACCATGTCGATAAGGGTCAGGAGCTGACCTCCGGCGCGCTCAACCCGCACGATGTGCTGCATATCCGCGGCGTCAACGACGACGAGTTCGGCCGCATGGGCGTCCGCAGCTATATCACCAGCGAGGTCCAGAAGGTTTACCGTCAGCAGGGCGTTGACATCAACGACAAGCACATTGAGGTCATAGTCCGCCAGATGATGCGCAAGGTCAGAGTCGAGGACGCGGGCAGCACCAATCTGCTCTCCGGCGCGACCGTCGATATCTCCGCCATCAAGGCCGCGAACAAGCTCGTTGACGAGCGCATCGCCGCCGGCGAAGAGGGTCTGACCCATGCGACCTACACCCAGCTGCTCATGGGTATCACCAAGGCCTCCCTTGCTACCGAGAGCTTCCTGTCCGCTGCGTCTTTCCAGGAGACCACCAAGGTCCTCACCGACGCCGCCATCAAGGGCAAGGTCGACCACCTTGTCGGCCTGAAGGAGAACGTCATCATCGGTAAGCTCATCCCCGCAGGCTCCGGTCTGGCCCAGTACCGCGACTTCGAGATGGAGACCGACGATAACATCGCCTCCGAGCCGGAGGAGTATGTTGACCTGTCCGCTCTCGTTAACAAGTCCAACGCGCTCTAAGCGCAGCGCAGCCCAAACGATAAAAGCTGCGTCAAAGGGGAAACCTTTGACGCAGCTTTAGCTTGTCAAAAAGTCCTGTGAGGACTTTTTGACAAGCTGAATGGAGCGTATCGATACAGATACGCTCCATTTCTCATGCAACATACTATGTAGCGGAGTGCAGCCCCTTGGCTCTCCCTTTGGGAGAGCTGTCACCGCAGGTGACTGAGAGGGTCTAGCAGCCTTTTTCGATGCCCTCTCCGTCCTCGCTGTGCTCGGCCGCCTCTCCCAGAGGGAGAGGCAAGGGGTACTCGCATGATACACACCTCCCAGCGGGAGAGGCAAGGGATGCTCGCGCGGTACACCGGAAGGTGTCCGGTATTATTATCTTATGCGGTCTTTTCGAACTGGCTGTTGTACAGCTCCGCGTAGAAGCCGCCGGCGGCCATGAGCTCCTCGTGCGTGCCGCTCTCGATGACGTCGCCCTCGCGCATGACAAGGATGAGGTCGGCGTTCTTTATCGTCGAGAGCCGGTGCGCGATGACGAAGCTCGTCCGGTTCTGCATCAGCTGATCCATAGCGCGCTGGATGATGAGCTCCGTGCGCGTATCGACCGAGGACGTGGCCTCGTCGAGTATCAGCATGGGCGAATTCTGGAGCATCGCGCGGGCGATGGTGAGCATCTGCTTCTGGCCGGCGGAGATGCTGGTGCTGTCGGTCAGGACGGTGTCGAAGCCGTGCGGCAGCGAGCGGACAAATTTATCAAGCCCGCAGGCGCGGCAGACGCGCTCAAGGTCGGCGTCCGTGACGCCCTGCATGTTGTATACCAGGTTCTCCCGAACCGTACCCTCGAAGAGCCAGGTGTCCTGCAGAACCATGGCGAACATATTGTGCACCGTCTCGCGCCGCAGCTCGGATATCGGCGTGCCGTCTATCTTTATGCTGCCGCTGTTTATCTCGAAAAAGCGCATCAGCAGGTTGACCATCGTGGTCTTGCCCGCGCCGGTCGGGCCGACGATGGCCACCTTCTGGCCGGGGCTGACCTCGGCGGAGAAGTTCTTGATGATTATCTTGTCCGGCGCGTCCGGATAGCTGAAGCGGACGTTCTCGAAGCTGACCGCGCCCTTCACCTCGGGCATCTCGTCGGGCTTGTCGCTCTCGTCGGGCAGCTCCTCGCTCTCGAGGAAGTCGAAAACGCGGTTCGCGGAGGCGGCCGCGGTCTGTATGTTGGTCATGCCTTGCGCGATCTGCGTCAGGGGCGAGGTGAAGAGCCGGACGTACATGATGAAGGATATGATCACGCCGAACTTGATTGTCCCGTTTATCGCGAGCACCGAGCCGATGACGCACACCGCCACATATGCGACGTTGCCTATCACGTTCATCAGCGGCTGCATCAGGCCGGAGAGAAACTGCGACTTCCAGTTCGCGTCGTACACGGCGCGGTTCATGCCGTCGAAGCGCTCCTTGACGCCCTTTCCGGCGCGGGAGATGCGCACGACCTCATGGCCGGAGTACATCTCCTCAATGTAGCCGTTCAGCTCGCCGAGGCTCTGCTGCCGCGCCGCGAAATATTTCTGCGAGCGGGACATGATGAGCACGATCAGCAGCAGGCCGATCAGCGTGATGCCGAGCGAGGTGAGCGCGAGGCGCCACTCGGTCACGAACATCATGATGAGGCAGCCGACGAACTGCGTCGCCGCGCTGATTATCGTCGGCAGGCTGTTCGTCAGTCCCTGCTGCAGCGTGGAGACGTCGTTCGTGATGCGGCTGAGAATGTCGCCCTGCGAGGTGGTGTTGAAGTATTTCTGCGGCACGCGGTTTATCTTTTTCGACAGCTCCCCGCGCATCCGGCGCGACATCTTGAGCGTCACTGTCGCCATGATATAGTGCTGAGTAAAGGTGAAGATCGCGCTCAGGCCGTATATTACGGCGAGGAAAATGCCGATCTTCGCGACGGCGGCCATGTCGATGCCGGAGGCGAAGCCCTCGGCCATGAGGTTCGTCATCTCGCCGATCTTGTCCGGCCCCACTATCGTCAGCACCGCGCCGAAGGCCGCGAGCACCAGCGCGGTTATCATCAGGGCGAGATCGCCGCGCATATACGCCGATATCTTTTTCAGCGACGCGCCGAGATCGACCTTTTCGGTCACTGCCATTCTGTTATGCGGTCCCATTATTCCGGCCTCCTTTATGCAAGCTCCGCCGCGCTGAGCTGCGAGCGGGCAATTTCCTGATACACGGCGCAGCTGCGCATCAGCTCGTCGTGCGTGCCGATGCCGACGGCCTCGCCGCGGTCGAGCACGATTATCTCGTCCGCGTGGCGTATCGTGCTGATGCGCTGCGCGACGATTATTTTTGTCGTTCCGCTGAGCTTCCCGTTCAGCTCCGCGCGGAGCGCCGCGTCGGTCTTGTAGTCGAGCGCGGAGAACGAGTCGTCAAAGATCAGAATTTCCGGCTTCCGCGCCAGCGCGCGGGCGATCGAGAGCCGCTGCTTCTGGCCGCCGGAGACGTTGCGCCCGAGCTGGGCGATGCGGTGCTCCTCGCCGTCGGGCAGCTTATCGACAAATTCACGCGCCTGCGCGATGTCTATCGCCTGCGCCGCGTCGCCGTTGCCGCGGCTCTCGCCGAAGAGGACGTTGCCGCGGATGCTGCCGGAAAAGAGCACGGCCTTCTGTGTGACGTAGCCGAGGCGGTCATACAGCGCGTCGAAGCTGTAATCGCGGACGTTCACGCCGTCGACCAGCACCTCCCCCTCGGTCGCGTCGTAAAAGCGCGGGATGAGGCTTATCAGCGTAGATTTGCCGCTGCCGGTCGCGCCGATTATGGCGAGGGTCTTGCCGCGGCCGAGCTTGAAGCTGATGTGGTTCAGCTCGTTCTCGTTGGAATCGGGGTAGCGGAAGGATACGTCGCGGAACTCCACCGTGCCGGTCTCGCCGCTCTCACTGACGCCGCCCTCGACGATGCCTTCGCCGCAGTCGAGCACCTCGTTGATACGCTCCGCCGACACCTGCGCCGACGGCAGCATCATGAATATCATGACCATCATCATGAAGGACATGACGACGTAGGTCGCGTAGGTGCTGAACACCACGACCTCGGAGAACATATTGAGCCGTGACACCGTGTCGGCCAGCGGTATCTGATTTATCAGCGCCGCGCCGAGCCAGTAGATGACGAGGGCGAGGGCGTTCATGCACAGCCCCATCGTGGGCTGGATGACGGCCATGAGCCGCTGGCTCTTGAGCTGAGTCTCCATCATCTTCGTGCTTGGCTCGTCGAACTTGTCGTTCTGGTACCGCTCGGCGTTGAAGGCGTGGACGACGTTGATGCCGGTCAGGTTCTCTCGCGCGACGCGGTTGATCTTATCGGTCAGCTTCTGCACAAGGCGGAAGCGCGGCAGCACGCTCGTCATGACGACGAGGATCAGCGCGACTATCGCGACGACGAAGCCCGCCGTCACGGCCGACAGCTCCCAGCTCTTGCCGAGAATTTTTATCACTGCCCACACGGCCATGACAGGGGATTTGATCATCATCTGCAGCCCCATTGCGACGATCATCTGAAGCTGGGTGATGTCGTTCGTGGTGCGGGTGATGAGACTCGGCACGGCGAACCGGCTCAGCTGCTCGGAGCTGAAGTCCATCACGTGGCCGAACACCTTCTCGCGCACGGTATAGCTGAAGCCGGAGGCGACCCGCGCCGCGAGGTAGCCGCAGACGACGGCGAGCAGGGCGCTCACAAGCGCGCAGCCGAGCATTTTGAGGCCGATGCTCATGATGTCGGCGGTCTGCGGGTCGGGGCTGTTGATGAGCTTGGTGATGTCGGTCATATAATCGGGCAGAGTCAGGTCAAAATATATCTGCCCGAGGATGAGCAGTACGCATATGACCGCCATTATTATCTCGCGCCGCTTCAGATTTTTCAGTAGCTTGATCATGCTTACACTCCGTTTCTGCGAATGTTGTCGATATTGCCGTCGATGGCGGCGAGGCAGCGGTGGAAGGTCTCGAGCGATTCGCGGTCAAGACCGGTGAGCAGCGCTTCGGCAAAGCGCCCCTGCAGCTCCCGCCCGCGCCGGATAATGTCCGCCGCCGCCTCGGTGCATACAAGCTGCGTCTTGCGCCTGTCGCCGGGGACGGGGCGGCGCTCCAGCAGCCCCGCCGCCGCGAGCCGGTCAACGTGGAAGGAGACGATGCCGGGCTTCATGCCGCGGAACTGGCACACGTCGCGCGCGGTGCTCTTGTCGGGATTGTTGGCGATGAAGAGGAGAATGTCCAGCGCGAGCGCGGGCAGCTCCGCCTCGCGGCAGAGCGGCTGCAGCACCGCGTGGTACGCCTCGATGAAGCGGCTGGAGTTGCTGTACATCCTGGCCGCCGCGATACTTGGGTCGAGCATTTGCATACACTTCCGTTCTGGATATTTCAATATTGAACAGTTAGATATTATACATTTCAAAATCAAAAAGTCTACGAACATTTTGTGAATTTTCGAATAAAAAATGCCTGTGCTTGTGCACAGGCAGAGAATTTCATATTCGGTTCAGGCCGGTTCGTAGGACTTGCTGATCTGGTTGCCGTCGGCGTCGTACTCGATGTCCTCCATTATAGCGGGATCGACGCGGCTGCGCTTTTTGATGACCATGCCCTTGCCCTGATTGTTGAACACCCAGATCTTCGAGCCGGGGAAATCGGGATCGTCTTTGCGGAAAACGCTGGTCTCGTTCAGGCGGCAGAACTTGGAGCGCCCCTCCGCCGTGTCGAGCAGATCTCCCTCGCCGCGGTAGAACAGCTCGTCCTTGCAGGCCTCCTTCTTGAACTCTTCCCAGTCCTCTTCGCTGACCTTCAAAACGTCGTTCGGATTGTACATGTTCATATCTCCTTTTATTTTTTACCCTGCTGTCTGCACCATGTGTTCATGACCATCTTCACCGGCAGGAGCTTCACCAGCCGCACCTGCATCCGCTCGGGGAAGCCGAGGACGGAGGCGTCCTTGCCGCGCTTCATGTCCTTCAGCGCCTTGGCGACGACCTGCTCGGGGCCGTAGTAGCGGTTGAAGTAATTGACGGTGTTGTCGTGTATGGCGTGGCTGAAAAACTCGGTCTTTATCCAGCCGGGGCACACCGCCATCACGCGGATGCCCTGCTTCTCAAGCTCCACGCCGAGCGCGCGGGAGAAGCTCAGCACGTACGCCTTCGACGCGCCGTACACGTTTATATACGGCACCGGCTGCCACGACGACATCGAGCCCATGTTGTATATCCGGCTGCCCGCGGCCATATACGGGATGCTCATATGGCACATCGCGGTGAGCGCGCGGGCGTTCAGGTCGATGATGTCAAGCTGCTTGTCCATGTCCATCTCCGTGAACACGCCGAACAGGCCGAAGCCCGCCGCGTTGACGAGAACGGAAATCTCCGGCTTCTCGCTCTCCAGCAGGGCGCGGTACGCGGCGAAGCTTGCGCGATCCTGCAGGTCGAGCGCGAGCGGGCGCACCTTCGCGCGGCACTTCGATTGCAGCTCGCGCAGCCTGTCTTCGCGGCGGGCGATCACCCACAGCTCGTCAAATTCCTCGTCGCGGTCAAGCGCATAGACAAATTCGCGCCCCATGCCGGACGAAGCGCCTGTGATAACTGCAATTTTCATAGTCAATACCTCGGCTCTGTAATCTGGAACCAAGCATATCATATTTTGCGCCGGAGCACAAGGGCGGCTTGCAAAAACGCTTGGCAGAAGGGCGGGGAAAGTGTATAATCAGAGTATCCGGCAGCGCCGGAGATCAGGCTTCACGGAGGTGGAAGGTTGAAGATATTTATAGTGGAGGACGATCCGGTCATAGCGTCCGCGGTCGCGGAGCATATCGCGTCGTGGGGCTGCGAGACGCGCATCGCCCAGAATTTTCAGAATATCGTGCAGGAGTTCGTGGACTTCGACCCGCAGCTCGTCCTGCTTGACGTCGGCCTGCCGTTTTATAACGGCTATCACTGGTGCAGCGAGATACGCCGCTTCTCCAGTGTGCCGATAATATTCGTCTCCTCGGCGTCGGACAACATGAACATCGTCATGGCCATAAACATGGGCGCGGACGATTTCATCGCCAAGCCCTTTGACCTGAACGTGTTGACGGCGAAGGTGCAGGCCATGCTGCGCCGTACCTACGATCTAAGCGGGCAGTCGCGCCTGCTCCAGCATCGGGACGCCGTGCTCAACACCGACGACAGCACCCTCACCTATCACGGGGAGCGGGTGGAGCTGACGAAGAACGAGTACCGCATTTTGCAGGTGCTGATGGAGAACAAGGGCAAGACCGTCTCGCGCGACGTGCTGATGCAGCGGCTGTGGGAGTCGGACAGCTTTGTGGACGAGAACACGCTGAGCGTGAACGTCGCGCGCCTGCGCAAAAAGCTTGACGGCGCGGGGCTTGAGAACTTCATCGCCACGAAGAAGGGCATGGGGTATATAGTCGAATGAAGCTGCTGTGGGAATATATAAAGTGCCGCCGGTTCTATGCGCTGCTCCTGCTGGTGCTGGACGGACTGTTCACGCTGATGTTCTGGCTCACGCAGGCGGACGGCTCGGCGCCGATGTATATGCTGCTGCTGTTCACGGTACTGGAGCTTGCCGCCGCGGCGATCGACCTGCGGCATTTCGCGCAGCGCCACCGCGATATTCAGGTGCAGCTCGGCCGGATATTTGCCGCCGCCGACGGCCTGCCCGAGCCGGACAGCCTCATCGAGGCGGATTATCAGGAGCTTGTGCGCGCGGTCTGCGCCGACAGCGCCCGCGCCCGCAGCGAGGCCGACCTGAAGATGCAGGATATGCTCGACTACTACACGCTCTGGGCGCACCAGATAAAAACGCCCATCGCCGCGATGCGGCTGATCCTGCAGTCGGACGACGCGCCGAACTCCGCGGAGCTTGAGCAGGAGCTGTTCAGAATCGAGCAGTATGTGGAGATGGTGCTGAACTATCTGCGCCTCGGCAGCGATTCGACCGACTATGTGATATGCCGCGTCGAGCTTGACAGGCTGCTGCACCAGTCGGTGAAGAAATACGCAAAGCAGTTCATCCGCCGCAGGATACGCCTTGACTACAAGGAGACGGGGCTGACCGTGCTGACGGACGAGAAGTGGCTGAGCTTTGCGATAGAGCAGCTGCTGGCAAACGCCCTGAAATACACGCGCGAAGGCGGCGAGATACGCATTTATGCTGAGGGCACGGCGCTGTGCATTGAGGACACGGGCATCGGAATCGCGGCGGAGGATCTGCCGCGCGTGTTCGAGAAGGGCTACACCGGCTGCAACGGGCGGACGGACAAGAAGTCCACCGGCATCGGCCTCTACCTCTGTCGGAAAATTCTCGACAAGCTGGGGCACGGAATCACAATTGAATCAAAGATCGGCGCCGGCACGAAGGTAAAGGTGTATCTCGGCGACGAATAAAGCAAAACCCTCTCGGAAAAACCGAGAGGGTTTACTATTTATTATATTATTTATATTATTTCTTCTGCGAGAACACCCATTCGCGCTGGATGCCGTAGCTTATGAAGAACAGCACCGTATCCACGACGAACTTTATCAGCGTCGCGATTATCGGCACGGAGTTTGCGAAGAGCTGGTTTATCAGCGTCACGAGTCCGGCCGAGACGAGCATCTGCGGGATGCACAGGCAGTAATAGCGCACGAGGGCGCGGCGGTAGCTGCCGTGATTGTCGAAGACCATCCTGTTGTTTGCGTTGAAGTTTGCAAACGAGGAGCACGCGCGGGCGACCGCCGTGCTCACAAGGGACGCCCAGGTGCCGAGCTGATCCTTGAAGATGCGGAACACCAGATAGAATACCAGGAGGTCAATGACCGTGGAGCCGAGGGAGCTTAGCAGAAACTTGAACATCACCTTGAAGATGCGCCACGAGTCCTTGATCGCGTTGTAGTGCGAGCTGTAATCTTCGCTGTCGTACACTGTGTCGATGCGCTGCTCAACAAAGCCAATGCCCATGCGCTTCATGTTCAGCAGCATGTTCGTCTCGTATTCAAAGCGCTCACCGTCGATGCCGCAGAACGCGTCGAGATAGCGGCGCGGGATCGCGCGCAGGCCGGTCTGCGTGTCGGACAGCTTGATACCGTAGCACAGGCGGAAGAAGAACGAGGTCGTGCGATTCCCCGCGACGCTGCGCGGCGGAACGCCCGGCTGGCTGAAATCGCGGCAGCCCATGACTACCTTGTCCTCATTTGCCAGCAGCTTTTCGCCGCAGGCGACGATGTCCTTCGTGAGGTGCTGCCCGTCGCCGTCGATGGTCACGACGCCGCGGATGTCGGGCATCTCGTCGAGCACGTAGCGGAACGCGTCCTTCAGCCCGCGGCCCTTGCCCTTGTTGACCTCGTGCCGCAGAATGTGGCACTGGGGGAAGCCGGCGGCGTACTCAAACGGAGCCTGATGCGCCGCGTCGCTGCCGTCGTCTACTATTACAATATGCTCAAAGCCTTCGGCGATCAGACCGTCGATAACGCCGCAGAGCTTCTTATCCGGATCGAGCGAGGGCAGGATGATTGCCAGCTCCTGCCTGATATCGTGTTTTTCGTCCAATGTGATTACCTTCTTGTCGGGGAATTAGAATTAATAGGAGTCGAGGCTCACGACGCGCATGTCGCTGAGGTTGCCGCTGATGTCCTTGACGATGATCTTGTAGTTGAGCGTGTCGTCATGGTGGCCGTTCGGCGAGTCGGAGGTGATGTGCGTGGTGAAGTCGCAGAGGTAGTTGCCGCCGCCGAAGCTGATGACGCTGTTGAGCGTGACGGAGTGGAGCACGTAATTCGTGACGTGCGACCAGTCGAGGCCGTCCTTCATCAGCTCGAGACGGTTATAAAGCTCCGTGCCGGACTGGAGGTAGCCGGAGAGGCGGTTCATGCCGTAGGTCGGGTCGATGGTGCCGCTCTTGTAGCCCTCGTAGCGCTCCGCGAAGCGCTGCACGAAGCCGTCCAGCGCGGTGGTCTCCGCGTCGGAGCAGGGGACGAGGAACTGGGAATCGTCCTTGTCGGGGTCGATGGTGACTTCATTGCCGTTCGGGTCGGTTATGACAGGCTCGATGATGCCGATGATGTCGTCAAACTTATAGGTCGCCTTGACGGGCAGGCCGGAGTAGTCCTCGTAATAGTCCTCGAGGATGTCGTAATGGATGTTGTCCTCGGTTATGTACTCGTCGCCCAGCGTGTAGCCGTTGACGGAGACGGAGTAGCTCTTCGGGATCGTCACCTCGACGGAGGAGTAAAGCCCCGTGAAATCAAAGCTCTCGGATTCGAGCTTCCAGGGGTACAGCCCCTTGTATTTCGTGCCGGAGGCGGTGTCCTCGACCAGCGTCACGCTGCCGAACACGCCCGTGTCGCAGACGAGATTGTAGGTAACGGTGGTGTCGGTGCTGCCGCTGCGCTTATAGCTCACGCCGCTGCCGATCATGCTCTTGATGATTTCGGCGCACTCCTCGTCGGTCTGCGCCTCGTGCGGCATCGCCGCGATAGTGGCGGCCATGTCGTCGTTCCAGAAGGTCTTGTTCAGCTCCGCGACGACCGAGTCCATCGTGTTCGTCGGCTGGCTGTCCTCATATGCCACGGCGTAGCCCCACAGCCATGTGAGCCCCACGCCGACGAGCACGAGCACGATGACGATGTAGACGCACATGAATATTGCGTAGCCGTTTCTTTTTTTCTTTCTTCCTGCTGCCATATGCCACACTCCTTATTTCACAAGGAAGGCGTCCGGCAGCCAGCGAGCGCCGGAGCCGCCGGAGATGCTGTTGAGATATTCGCCGTTGAACCACATGCAGGTGGACGAGCCGCCGTCAAGGCTGCAGGCGTTCACCGCGCCGTAGTCGAGCATGACCTCGGCCACGTCCTGCTGGGTCGCGCCCGCGCTGTGCACCTGGCGCCCGTCGATGACAAGCATCAGCACCGCGCCGTCGGCGCGCTGGCCAATCGCGGAACGGGGGTTCGTACCGGTATTGAGGACTGCGGTGTCCTCCATCTGGCCGTTGACTATGAGCACCGGCTCAAAGGTCACGCCGTCCACGATGCCCTTCGCCTGTGCGTCGGCATAGGTCATATAGCCGGTGTGCAGGATGTGATTCGCGTCGAAGCCGACGAAGCTGCAGACTCCGCCGTCCGCGTCGTCGTAGCATACGCCGTCGATGATCGTCAGCCCCTGCGGCGTGCCGCCGAGACCCGCGCCGTTCACGTCGTAGTATGCGCCGCCGTTGATGCCGCCGACCGCGCCGTAGCGCTCGCACATGGTGGCCAGATAGTCGCCGTAGCCGCCGAAGGATTCAGGCTTGCCGACGAACACGCGGCTGGGGTCGAGCACGACCATCATATAGCCCTGGAAGCCCTTCTTCCTGACCTGCTCGATGATTATCCCGTCGCCGTCGTCGTCAACGAGGCCGTAGCCGTCCGTGCCGTCGGGCTGGGCGGGGTCGGTCTGGTTGTCGCCGCCGGTCTCGGTGCCGCTCTGGCCGGGGAGCTTGATGAGGGAGGTGTCGGTCGTGTCGGTCAGGGTGCTCTGCTTGGCCTGCTTTATCGCGTCGATCTCGGCTTCGGAGAGGTAGACGTTTGCGATGAAGTCGAAGCGCCGCGTCTCGAGCATGGTGTTCACGAACATATTCCTGAGCGCGGGGGACGGCCCCTTGACCAGCACGTATTCTACCGCAAGCCCCGCGACGCCGAAGAGGATCCCCGTGGCGAGGATGAAGCCAAATATCCGGTCAATGACGCGCTGAACCTTTTTCCGTCGGGCTTTCTTGTCCCGTCGCTCCTGTTCTTCTTCGAAGAGCTCCTGCTCTTCGTCGTAATATGCAGTACTGTTCTTCATATTCACACCTTCGCAATTGATAGGTTGGGTATAGTTAAGTATAGTTAGGTCTACATAATTCGGTTTATTTTAGCATATACGCGGCTAAAGGACAAGAAATATTTGCGGGTTTTAAGAAATATAAAGAATTTTCCACACGAAAAACCCCAGAACTTGTCCGGGGTTTGGGTCATGTGTTCAGTTTTTCCGCGTCCAGGTCATCTCAATGTGCGGGATGCCGTCCTCGAGAAATTCCCAGGAGCTCTGCGCGAAGCCGCACTTTTCGTACAGCCCGCGCGCGTAGACCTGCGCTTCGAGCTTTATCGTCTCCGCGCCGAAGATGCGCTTACAGGTCGAGCCCCTCCGCCCATGCGGCGAGCTGCTCGCGGCCGGTGCTGCGGCGGAAGACCTTGCCCTCGATAAGCTTTGCGTTGGGGCAGCTGGGCGCGAGCTTCTTGAGCGTTTCACCCATGCCGGAGCCGCCGGAGGTCGCAAAGAGGACGACGGTCTTGCCGGAGAAATCGTAGCTCTCGAGGAAGGTGTTGATGATGGTCGGCGCAACGTACCACCAGATCGGGAAGCCGACGAACACGACGTCGTACTCGGCCATGTTGTCGCGCTGGGATGCGATGGCGGGGCGGGACGCGGGATCGTTCATCTCGACGGTGCTGCGGGCGCGCTTGTCCATCCAGTTCAGATCGGCGAGCTTGTAGGGGACCGCGGGCTTGATCTCAAATATATCGGCGCCCACCGCCTCGGCAAGCGTCTGCGCGAGGTGCGCGGTAGTGCCGGTGGGGGAGAAGTAGGCGACAAGTTTTTTCATGGTTATACCTCCTGAAATAGTGTCGGCGGGCGGCGGGATAAAAAATTATGCCGCCGTCCGGCTACATTATATCATATAGACAGCGTTAAAAAAAGAAGATCTTGTGAACGTGCGGGGCATACTTACGCCGCCGGAAGCCGGAAAAACCGCATGGTACATGACTATCATGTAAAAAACCAGATAAAATTCATAAGATGTTGACAAAAAATTGTTAAGATATTATAATAACAAAAGTTGACAGGGGGAAAGCGCCCCCGTTGACCGAAGGTATAATGCCATAAAGGCAGAAGCTTTAAGGAGGAAAACAAAAATGAAAAAGTATCTTGCACTGATTCTTGCTCTGTGCATGGTGTTCGCGCTGTGCGCCTGCGGCAGCAACGCGTCCGCACCTGCTGCATCTCCGGCTGCCGATGCTACCGACGCTCCCGCAGCTGAGGAAAGCACCGCTCCCGAAACCACCGGCTGGGCTCCCGACGGCCCCGTGACCATGATCGTCTCCTACAAGGCCGGCAACGGCACCGACGTCACCGCACGTATCCTTGCCAAGTACGCTGAGAAGTACATCGGCCAGACCATCGTCATCGAGAACGTTGACGGCGGCTCCGGCTCCCTCGGCTGGTCCCAGCTCGCAGCGGCCGATCCCGACGGCATGACCATCGGCTTCATGAACCTGCCCAACTTCAACAGCTCCATCGTCAAGGGCCTCGGCACCTACACCACTGCCGACTTCACCGCAATCTGCAACCACGTGACCGAGACCTCCATGGTCGTCGTCCGTGCCGACGAGACCCGCTTTGATGACATCGACGGTCTTGTCGCATACGCGAAGGAGAACAACACCGTCGCTTCCACCAACGGCGCTCAGGCTTCCAACCACATCGGCGCTCAGGCTTTCGCCAACTCCGCCGGCTTTAAGTACACCGATCTTCCTCAGGGCAACACCAATGACGAGCTCGTCTCCCTGCTTGGCGGCGAGGCTGACTGGTGCGTCGTAAAGGCCGCTGATATCGCCGGCCGTACCGACGTCAAAGTCCTCGCAGTGTTCTCCGAAGAGCGTCTGGCTGAGTACCCCGACGTCCCGACTCTGGGCGAGAAGGGTTACTATGACAAGTGGCTCGGCTCCTCCCGCTGCATCGTTGCTCCCGCGGGCGTGAGCGAAGAGGTCATCAAGTTCTATGAGGAAGCCTTCAAGCAGACCATGGAAGATGCCGATTACCTCGCAGCAGCTTCCGAGTTCGCAACCGATTATAAGGATGCCGCTACCACCGCAGCTCTGATCGACGAGCAGCAGGCCTTCACCGAGAGCCTGTCCACCGGCTTCTGGTACGAATAATCCTATATCACGCACCTAAAAGGGCGGGTTCTCCCGCCCTTTCCTTGGTTCAAGTCTGAAAAACTCTCAGCTTTTCCCATTCGATTTATAGGAGGGACAGTCCCTTGAAGATGAAAAAAACCGATATAGGCGTCGTGGCGTTCATGTACGCGGTCTGCGCGTTCTTCTATGCTTACAGCAGCAAGCTGACGGCGGAGAGCAAGACCTACCCGATGTTCACCATCGCCCTGCTCTTTGCGCTGACGACCCTGTATCTTATCCAGATGATAATTTCCGCGCGCAAATTCGGCGTGGAAAGCGGCGCGGATGAGGTGTTCGCGGGCTTCAAGCCGGTGCAGTTCATCGTCTCCGTCGTGCTTACTATTGTATATTTCTTCATGATGAAATACCTCGGCTTCTTCACCGCGACGATAGTGTTCATGGTGGCATCGCTGCTGTACCTCAAGGTGCGCCCCGTGCCGATGCTGATATCCGTGGTCGCGATGAACCTGCTGATCTACTTCGCGTTCGTGAAGTTCCTCGGCGTCAAGCTGCCCTCCGGGCTGCTGTTTTAAGGAGGGTATAGATTATGCTTGAAACCTTACAGCAAATGGGTCAGGGCTTCGTACATGCCCTGACATGGATAAACCTGCTGGCGATGGCAGGCGGTGTCGCACTCGGTATCGTCATCGGCTGTCTGCCCGGTCTTTCGGCTGCAATGGGCGTTGCGCTCATGCTGCCCCTGACCTTCACCATGAAACCCGACACCGGACTTATTGTCCTCGGCGCCATCTACTGCGGCGCTATCTTCGGCGGCTCCATCTCCGCTATCCTCATTCACACCCCCGGCACCCCCGCTTCCGCGGCGACCGCTATCGAGGGCTACCAGATGACCCTGCAGGGCAAGGCCGGTAAAGCGCTGGCGACCGCCTGCTGGAGCTCCTTCTGGGGCGGTCTGCTCAGCTGCATCTCCCTGTATTTCTTCGCTCCCGCGCTGGCTCAGCTTGCGCTGAAGTTCATGTCGGCAGAGAAGTTCTGGCTCGGCATCTTTGGACTGACCATCATCGCCGGTGTCTCCAGCAAGAGCATCGTAAAGGGACTGATGTCCGGCGCGCTCGGCCTGCTGATCTCCTGCATCGGCCTTGACCCGATCGACGGCACGCAGCGCTTCATGTTCGGACAGGCGTTCCTCGCCGAGGGCATCAACGTCACCTGCGCGCTGATCGGTCTGTTCTCGATGTCTCAGGTCTTTATCCTCGCGGAGAAGGCCATAAAGAAGAGAGAAAAAGCGGCAAAGTTCTCGGATAAGATAATGCTTACCCTCGCCGAAAAGAAAATGCTTGCTCCGACCGTTATCCGCTCCTGGATCATCGGCAACATCATCGGCATCCTGCCCGGCGCCGGCGCATCCATCGCCTGCTTCATGGGCTACAATAACGCCAAGCAGTTCTCCAAGCACAAAGAGGACTTCGGCCACGGCTCCATCGAGGGCGTCTGCGGCTCCGAAGCCGCGAACAACGCCGTCACCGGCGGCTCCCTGATCCCGATGCTGACCCTTGGTATCCCCGGCGAATCCGTCACCGCGGTCCTGATGGGCGGCCTCGTCATCCAGGGACTGGCTCCGGGACCGGAGCTGTTCACCAAGCACGCCGATATGACCTACACCTTCTTCGCAGGCTTCGTGCTTGTGCAGTTCTTCATGCTTGCCATCGGTACTCTCGGCTGCCGCGGCTTCGCGCAGATCTCCCGTCTGTCCGACGCGATACTCATCCCCTGCGTCACGGTGCTGTGCTTCGTCGGCTCTTACGCAATTCACAAGAACCTGAGCGACGTCGTCGTCATGCTGATCTTCGGCGGTCTGGGTTACCTGATGCGTAAGTTTGACCTCAACACGGCGGCAGTTGTTCTGGCGCTGATACTCGGCCCGATAAGCGAAAAGGGTCTGCGCGGCGCGCTGCGAGTCAGCGGCGGCGATCTCGGCTGCCTGTTCGCGTCTCCCGTGAGCTGGGTTCTCATCATTCTGAGCATCATCGGTATCTTCTCCCCGATATTCATGGCAAAGTTTGAGAAGAAGGTCTCCGGCGGCGAAGTGCTCGAAGAGTGATAAAATTAATTAAACAACACAAAAACCTCCACTTTCGTGGAGGTTTTTGTGTTATTCCGGACTTTTATTTTCCCTCGGGATCTAGAGCGGCGAGCATGGCGAGGGCGGCGGACTGACCCGCGCGGGCGCGGAGCGCGGCGTACATTATCGCGTCGCACAGCTCCGGCTCGGCGAAGCACTGATCCTCGGCGGCCGCGCTGCTGGCCTGCCGGTATATACCGCGGAAGCGCTCATAGAAGGCCTTGTCGTCCGTGCCGCTCTGCGCGGCGGCGAACAGCTTCTGTATCGCCGCGATGGGCAGCACCGGCTTCAGGATGCACAGCAGCAGCAGATACGCCACATGGCGGCGCGAATAGCGCTTTCCCTGCGGCGCGGGGATAATTTTCACCTTTACGTAGTTATTTATCATCGAGGCGGTCAGCTTGCTGTCCTCTGAGTTCGGCATCCCCTCGAGATACCGCCCCGTGAGCGACAGCACCTGATCCATATACAGCTCAAAATCCGGCAGCTCGTCCCACGCGGGGAGAGTGTGCTCCAGAAGCCCGCGGCTCACCGCGCTTTTCGCGTTGTTTTCATCCATACGATTCATCTCCTATGTATGTTAAGATATCATATAGTTTTCAAAAACACAATAATTATTTTCAAAAACACTTGACATATAATCAAAATTATGTAATATAGTATTTGATACTAGATTACATAGTAACGAGGTCAAAATAACATGGAAAAGCTGATCATATTCGGAGACTCTATTATGCGCGGAGTGCTGCTGGACGAGGGGAAGTACATCTGCCCGAGCGAGGAGCGCCATGCGCGCGAGGAGACGACCGGCCTTGAGATCGAGAGCTGCTGCAAGTTCGGCGCGACGATCGACAAGGCGCAGGCCATCGTACAGCGCCGCATCGCCAAGGGCGGGCTGCCCGCGCGCTGTCTCATAGAATTCGGCGGGAACGACAGCGATTTTGACTGGGCGGCCGTCGCCGCCGCGCCGCACGGCGAGCACCGGTGCAAGACCGATCCGGAGGACTTCGTGCGGAAGTACTCGGAGATCATCGCGCAGCTGCGCGAGGCAGGCTGCGAGCCGGTTCTGTCCACGCTGCCGCCGCTCTGCGCGGAGCGCTATCTGAAGTGGTTCTGCCGCGACGGGGTGGACATGGACGCGGTGCTGTTCTGGCTCGGCGACGCGCAGGCGATCTACCGCTGGCAGGAGTATTACAGCCACCTCGTAGAGCGCGTGGCGCAGCTCAACGGCTGCAACGTCATGCAGCTGCGCGACGCTTTCCTTGTGACGCCGCAGAAGCACGGCGACAGAATGTGTGACGACGGCATACACCCGAACCGCAAGGGGCAGGATCTCATCTACGAGACGATAAGGAAGAAGTTCAATCCCTGATTTTTTGCTTGCATTTGTGCCTGATTCGGGTATAATTTAAGTACAATTTCACCCGATAGGAGACGCGTATGGACAAGCTCAACATCTGCCTCATAAACGATTCTTTCCCACCGGCCATAGACGGCGTGGCGAATGCCGTCACAAATTACGCGAAGATAATCCAGAACGGGCTCGGCAATTCCACGGTCGTGACGCCGTTTTATCCCGACGCGGATGACTCCGTGTTCGATTTTCCGGTGCTGCGCTATCCGAGCATCGACATGACGAAGCTCGTGGGCTACCGCGCGGGGCTGCCGTTTTCGGCGGAGCTGATGGATTCACTCGAAAAGCGGAGCTTTGATATCATCCACAGCCACTGCCCGATAACCTCCACGCTGCTCGCCCGCGCCCTGCGCGATCGGATACACGTGCCGCTCGTTTTCACCTACCATACGAAGTTTGACATAGATATCGCCAACGCCGTGAAGAGCCGCGTTTTGCAGGAGGAGGCGGCGAAGATACTCGCCAGAAATATTTCCGCTTGCGACGAGGTGTGGACGGTCAGCCGCGGGGCGGGGGAGAACCTGCACAAGCTCGGCTATGAGGGCGACTACATCATCATGCCGAACGGCGTGGACTTTCCGCGCGGCCGTGTCGATGACGCGCTCATACGGCAGGTCACGGGGGACTATGATCTTCCGGAGGGGCTGCCGCTGTTCCTGTTCGTCGGGCGCATGATGTGGTACAAGGGGATACGCATTATCCTAGACGCGCTGAAGAAGCTGAGCGAAAGCGGGCGCGATTTCCGCATGGTGTTCGTCGGCGGCGGAAACGACAAGGACGAGATCGTCGCCTACTGCGAGAGCCTCGGGCTGAGTGACCGCGTGTTCTTCGTCGCGCCGATACACGACCGCAGCGCGATACGCGCGTGGTACTGCAGGGCCGACCTGTTCCTGTTCCCCTCCACCTTTGACACGAACGGGCTGGTCGTGCGCGAAGCGGCGGCCTGCGGTCTGGCAAGCGTGCTGGTTGCGGGGAGCTGTGCCGCCGAGGATGTTACGGACGGAGTCAACGGCTTCCTGATAGAAGAGAACGCCGACTCGATGGCGGCGATGCTGGAGAAGCTCGGCGGCGACGCCGGGAGGATGAACACCGTGGGCGAGAACGCCCTGCGCGACCTCTACATGTCGTGGGAGGAAGCGGTGCGCCGCGCGTACGAGCGCTACGCGGTCGTGATAGACAACTACCGCAGCGGGCGCTGCCGCCCGAAGGAGCAGCTGTCCGACGAGTTCATACATGCGGTCGCGAAGAATATGGACATGTCGAACCGCAATAGACAGCGGCTGACGGAGCTGAAGGACGAGGTGAAGTCCGGCATTTCGGAGGACAGACAGCAGCTGCGCAGCATGTGGGACGAGCTGACGCAGTATATGGATCGGTTTCTGTAAAGTTGATAAATATTAAAGAAAGACACGCCGAAGTCCGCATTCACTTAAGGACGAAGGATGCTCAAAAAGGATACGGCATAGCTTACGATCATGTAGGCTATGCCGTTTCTTTTTGCTCTTGTTGTGGGATATCGACCACGCCGATAAAGTTCCACCAGATGACCAAGGTCTGCTTTTTTGTCCGTGTACCGGGGACTTTCTCCGGTTTCTTCACCTCGATCTTCTCCACGAAAGAGCGGATGATCTCTGCTGTGAGTTCCGTAATGTCCGTATACCGGCGCACCATTCCCAAGAAGGAATCAACATTCAGGCGTTGCTCCCGAGCCTCCGCAATAGCCGCCTCCAGTTCGGAGACTCTTGCTTGGTACAGTTTGGCTCCGCAGTCGGCACAGAACAGCATTCCGGAGAGTATCGGCATCTCACCGATCGGAGTAAGTCTCCTGCGCCCGTCTCGAATATAGTCGACCATGATAGACTCAGACCGTGGCCGGACAAAAAACGTCGGAGCTGATAAGGCCAGACATTAAGACACAAAAAGGCCCCCTGACGCGGGAGAAAGACCTGCGTCAGGGGGTCTGTATTCTGCATATTTAATTGCAGTATCACACGGAGGTCAAACCGTTATCCGCTCGGCCTGAACGCCGTTTGGATACATGGTTATCTCAAGCTTTGATCTCGCGCTGGCTGTGATGGATTTGGTGTACTCTATCATTCTCCCGTGATCGTCCCATGTGACGCGCTTTATGAGAAACGCCGGGTCGCCGGGATTGCATTCGAGCAGCTGGCTCTCCTCCTTGGTCATTACAACGGCCTCGTAGGTCTCGATGGCTTTTGCAATCTTGAGACCGTACTTCTTTGACAGAATGGAGTACAGCGATTCTGTCTCAAGCATTTCCCACGATAGGTTGGGACAAAGGCTGACCGGGAGGAAGGTGTTTTCGATAAGCATTGGGCAGCCGTCGGCAAGCCGTATACGGACCACGTCAATGAGCCGCTTGGAATCCATTTCTCTCGCAGTCGAGGGACACTTTTCCTTTTCGATAAGCTTGAAGTCAATGATATTAGACGAAGGGACCTTGCCCATGATATGCATTTCATCGGAAAAGCTGTACAGGTTTCCGATGTTTCTCGACAGCTTCGGCGAAGAGATAAAGGTCCCCAGCCCGCGCTTGCGTTCTATCGCGCCGATCAGCTCCAGCTCATGAAGCGCCTGACGGACGGTGGTCCGGCTGATATGATATGCGCTGCAAAATTCCATCTCAGACGGGAGCATATCACCGGGAACGAGCTTTCCGTCCTCGATCTGCTTTTGTATTATGTTGAATAGCTGAAGATAGATAGACTCGGGAGAATCCGGAAGTATCTCATTGGAAAAGTCAAAATTCATCCAGACGAAGGCCTCCAAATCTTTTTCTTAATAATAACACTTTTTACAAAAAAATCAATAATTCAGCGGACAAATATCAGCTATTTTCTATATTTTCAGAAATAAACCGCACGAGATCCGTGAGTGAGGGCGTTACTCCTGTCCGTACATAGGCCCCGGAGACGGCCGAGGCAACATACAATGCCTCCTCAAGCGTGAATCCGTCCATGAGCGCAAAGACCAGCCCCGCGTTGAAATGATCCCCGCCGCCGATGGAGACACGGGGCTTCGGAGTGTAAAAGCCGGGGGCTTCGGTGACTCCGGACACTGTCGCGGCAAACGAACCCGTGAGCGTGTGGAGAGATACGCACCATATCCCGAGGCTTTCCCGTATGCCATCTGCAAGGGCGGCGCAGCTGTCAGGACTCGCGGAAAGCTCCAGCGCTCCTGCAAGCTGGATCGCCTCCCTGTGATTGCAGCTGAGGACCGTCCGCCCAAAGCGTTCAAAGCCTGCCATGACCCGGAGAGCCTCCGCGATATCCGCGTCCGTTCTCTTTCCGGGGTCTGCCATATCAATAAAATACAGACGCTCCTTATCCGAGAGCGAGGGGAGTATGTCGGACTGGATCCTTTTCCATATGCCGGTCATGGCCGGGATCATCGTCCAGTTATTGAGCGCGATGACGTCGGCTTCGTCAAACAGGGCGCATATTTGCTCCGGAGGGAGCTTTTCCGTTATGGCGTTCCAGTCGAGCGCGTTCAGGGAGTTCAGAGTCGAGGCGATGATCTTTCCGTCGTCGAACTCATAGTCGTCGGTGCGGGCAGGCTCCGAAAGGGAATACAGACGCGCGAGCTTTTCAAGCTTTTCAAACTCGGCGGCGGGGCGAGGGAGACCGAAAGCGCCAATGCAGCTCACGTCCCTCCCGAGCCTCGCGAGAGCGTACGCCATTATCGGGCCGTTTCCGCCGAGCTGACTCTTTTCGCATATAAGCTCCACGTTCAGACTGAAGCCCGAAGCGTCGGAGATAAGCCTGCCGTAATCGGCAAGTGTTCTGACGTAAGAACATTCTCCGGCGGAGCGGCGCTTGTCGACGACTCTGATTATCCTGTCGACAAAGCCATCCAGCCCTATGCAGGCATTGAAGTCCGCATAGGGCTTTTTGCTGAGCCGGTCAATAATGTCGGCCGTGTTTATCACTTGTCGAGACCAAGAACCTTCGCGGTGGACTTATAGCCGATACCCATGCGGTCAATGCCCATGTCGATGAGCCTGAGGAACTTTTCCCGATCCCTTATCCCACCGGCGCCTTTGATCTTGCAGCGTCCGTCGGCTGCCTCCATCATGGCCTCGATGACTTCGTAGGTCGCGCCCTCGTTCTTACCGCCGGTAAAGAAACCGGTGGAGGTCTTTACGAAGTCCGCGCCGGCCTCGATGGCGACCTCGGTCGCGCGCTTGACTTCCTCTATGGTGAGAGAGTCGACCTCGAAAATGACCTTGAGGTTAGAGCCGTATTTATGGCACACGTCCGCGACGGCCTTGATATCCTCACGCACGTCGTCCCATCTTCCGGAGCGTATCCAACCGTAGTTTGCGACAATGTCAAGGTCCTCGATGTCACCATCCCGGCAGATGATCTCAGCCTGCGCCACCTTTGACTCCGTGGTGGATTTCCCGAAGGGGAAGTCGCACACCACGCATATACCCGTGTTGGTACCCGCACACAGTTCGCGCGCGATCGGCAGGGAGGAGGGGTTTATGCATACGGTAGCGCAGTTGTAATCTATGCCTTCCTGAATGTACTTGCGGATATCCTCATCGGTAAACTCGGGCTTGAGTACGGACTGGTCAATGTAGCGTCCCAGCTCTGCGGGGGTCATCTCGGCTGCTTTTTTCACAGGCTTCATGGTAGTAGATCCTTTCCATAATTAAGATAAGAGGAGTTCTCGGCGGCAGCACCCGGCGCCGCTTACAGCCTGAACATCTGCAATGTTCTGCAAAGGTCCGCGTACAAGCAATGTTCATTTAACGCAATGAAGGAACATGTACTTTTCGCATGACTGCATTTGTATTGTAATGTAACTAATCACGAAAGTCAATAGGGGCTACAAAAAAATATTGAAAAATATTTAACTTTTAGAGGGGAAATACATGATATATGCACATTGCACTAAAAAATCGCTCCACTTTTGTGCATAACACAGAATAAATAAAAAATTGAATTAAAATGTCTAAAATCACTGTACAAAATCAAAACGACGCGCTATACTATACCCGTATCAAATGTATGATACATTTGCGTATCTGCAATAATTCGGAAAATACACTGAAAAGGAGAAAGAAATGAAGAAAATGAAGAAACTTATAACACTGCTTATCTCACTTGCAATGATCTTCGCGCTGTGCGCCTGCGGTCAGACGGCGGAGCCGAAGACCGAGGAGCCTGCCAAGACGGATGCTCCCGCGGCAGACGTCGCTGCGGCGGATGAACCTGTCACTCTTCGCCTCTACACACGTTACTCCGACGAGGACAACATAAAGCGTATCGACTACGCGGTCGAGAAGCTGAAGGAAGAGTACCCCAACGTCACCATTGAGATCGAGGCCATGCCCGCTGACGACGGCGTAGCGCTCAAGGCGATGGCCGCGACCGGCGACATGCCCGATATTTTCAGCCTCTCCGGCACCGATCTTATCGCGTCCCTCGCCCAGTACGGCGCCATCAAGGACATGACCCCCCTGCTTGAGGCAAACGGCTTCCTTGATAAAGTAATCGAGAGCGAGAAGGTCAAGGTCTTCTTCACCGACGGCAATGCCTACTGCCTCCCCTTTACCGGCACCGAGATGGCAAACTTCTTCGCCAATACCGAGATATTCCAGAACAATGGTCTTGAGATCCCTCAGACGATAGACGAACTCGTCGAGTGCGCGAAGGTTTTCTCTGCGAACGGAATGTGCACGCTTCCCGTATTCGCGTCCGAGGCATGGATAACCAACGCATTCTTCAACGCGATCCTCACCAGATACGACAACCGCGGCCTTGACGCCCTCTACAGCGGCGAGGCAAGCATCCACGACGACGCCTACCTCCAGGCGGCTACCGCGCTTTATAACCTCCAGCAGGCGGGCGCGTTTCCTGCCGGCGTCACCAACATGACATACGAGCAGTGCACCGAGCTTTGGTACAACGGCCAGGCTGCAATGTTCTTCAACGGCGAATGGGAAGCCGACGTGACCTATGACGCTCTCGGCGATAAGGCCAAGGTCATATACTACCCCGCCGCGTCCGAAGACACCATCGAGGAGTCCAAGACCTCCGTCGTCGGCGGTAAGGGTGCCTGCACCGGTCTGAGCGTCTTTGCCGGCTCCAAGAATTACGAGCTTGCCGTTGACATCGCGTGCCGTATGTGCGAACTGATGGTCCAGCACGACTATATTTACCGCGGCAAGACCTGCTTTGCCCTTGACGTCACTGAGGGCCTTACCCGCGAGGTCGAACCCTGCGCCATGCTTGAGGAAATCGGTATAATGAGAAACGCTCTCACTCACACCAACACTCTCTTCTCCGGCGTTAAACCCGAGATCAGCACCGCTATCGCGGAGGGCGCCCAGGCTATCATGGCCGGATCGATGACTCCCGAAGAGTTTATAGCAAACGTCGCATTTGCATGTGAGGGCTAAGCTCCTGTATAGTGCAAATATTTGGGGGAAGGCGTCAGCCTTTCCCCAACCTTGATAAAAAGGAGCTGCTATGAAAAAATATCTCGGCAACAAGGCAATGATAATCCTGTTCATTGCCCCTGTCATGCTTTTTATGATAGTGATGGTGTTCTATCCACTCGTCGTTCTCATGAGGAACAGCTTTACCACATGGGATGGACTGAACCCAGCCACGTTCAACGGGATTAAGAATTACGTCAGATTGTTCAAGGACCCCCTTTTTTACACGGGTCTTAAAAACGGCATTATCTACGCGGTGATACAGACCTGCTATCAGATACCGATCGCGACGCTGCTTGCGTTCGCCGTAAAGAGCGTGAGCAAAGGCGAAAAGAAATTTTTCAGAATTGCGTATTATATTCCGGCAGTTCTCTCCGTGACTGTCGTCTGCCAGCTGTGGGTGGCGATATACGATGCGGACTACGGACTTATAAATAAAATATTTGAGGCTCTCGGCCTCGCATACAGACAGAACTGGCTCAGCGGAAATGACACCGCGATCAGAGCCATTGCCTTCGTAGGCACATGGCAGTACGCGGGATATCAGTTCATCCTGCTGCTGTCCGCCGCGAACTCCGTACCCAACGACTACTTTGAGGCCGCGCTGCTCGACGGCTGCTCCAAGCCCAAGGCACATATGCGTATCACCATACCGCTCATGCAGGAGGCGTACAAGTACTGCCTCATCATTGCCATCACCGGCGGTCTTAACTCCTTTGCGGTCATGAACATAATGACCGGCGGCGGACCCGGTACGGCGAGCTACACGCTGACGTACCTGATGTACCGCTCGGCCTTTGTCGTGAACAAGTACGGCTACGGCTGCGCCGCGGCGGTGCTGCTGGTCGTGCAGAGCCTGATCGTCTCGTTCTGCGTCAACAAGTTCATCGCGCGCGAGCAGATCATTTATTGAGGTGGCGGATATGGGAAAAAAGTTTACTGTCGGTTCAGTCCTGTTCAGGATATTTCTTTATTTTTATGCTGTTATCAGTCTCTATCCCATAGTGTGGATGTTCTTCTATTCGTTCAAGAATAACAGCGAGATATTTGTCACGAATCCCTTTGGCTTCCCGAAGATATTCCACTGGGAGAACTACGTCAAGGCGTGGACCACGTTCAATGTCCCGACGTATTTCATGAACAGCCTTAAGGTGACGCTGGTGGTCATCGCCGTGGTCGTCGTTATTTCCACCATGTTTGCCTACGCAGTAGCGCGGCTGAGATTCAAGGGGAGCGACTCCCTGCGCATGAGTACCATGATCGGCATGTTCCTGCCGCTCCAGTGTATCATGATACCGCTTGCCGTCCTCGTAAGGGACCTGCACATCAGCAATACCCTCTGGGCGGTAATAGTCCCGTACATCGCGTTCAACATCCCGTTCGCCGTGATGGTAATATACGGCTATATGAGAAGTCTGCCGTATGAGCTGGAGGAGTCGGCCTGCATTGACGGAGCGTCGCTCTGGACCTGCTTTATAAAGGTCATCGTGCCGAACGTCAAATCCGCTATTTCCACGGTCGTGATATTCGTGTTCATGAGTGTGTGGAACGAGTACAATCTGGCTCTGGTGCTTCTCAACCGTGACGCGATAAAGACTCTGCCGCTCGGCATGATATTCTTTAAGGGCGAGCATACCACCGACTGGGGCGCGATGGGCGCGACCATGGTCATCGCAAGTATACCTACCATAATAATCTATATCCTTTTCAGCGCGCAGGTCGAAAAGGCAATGACGGTCAGCGGCGCGGTAAAGGGCTGAGACAAACGAAACAATAAAAACAGGAGGGTGAACAATGGAAAACAAAAAGGCGTTGGGAATAGGCGTAGTCGGCTGCGGCTCGACCGGTATACAGTCCGTGCTTCAGCATACCTGCGAGGAGGACAAGGGCAACCTCGTCTATACCGCGGCTGTAATGGATCCCGTCCCTGGCAGAGCGCAGTACTGTGCGGAGAAGTTCGGCGTCGCGAAATATTATACCGACTATGACGAGCTGCTCAAGGACCCCGACGTTGACCTTGTAACTCTGGCTTCGCCGATCAAGGTCCACTTTGAGCAGGGCATGAAGGCGATACGCGCCGGCAAGCATGTACATTTCAACAAGACCATGACCATCTCTACGGAAGAGGCGACGCAGCTTATCGAGGAGGCCGAGAAATACGGCGTAAAGATCGTCTCGTCCCCCGGACAGATGACCGCTCCCGCTCTCAGACGCGTTAGAAAGGCTGTCCTCACCGGCGAGATCGGTATCCCCTCGTGGACCATCGGCGGCTCCGAGGGCGTTCTGCTCTGGCATTGCCAGCAGGCAAACAGGGAAATGGGCGAGGGCATGCCCAAGATAGACCCCTCGTGGTACTTCAAGAAGCCGGACGGCGGCCCCGTCTGGGACTGCACCGTGTACGCGCTGCATGCGATGACGGGCATTTTCGGACCCGTAAAGCGCGTCACCTGTATGTGCGGCCAGCGCTATCATGACTTTGAGTTCGACGGCAAGAAGATAGAGTCCGAGGTCGACGACTCAAACCAGATGATACTCGACTTCGGCGATGGCTTTTTCGGCGTGGCATATTCCTCGCTGAAAAACGACTTCGGCAACGGCAACGGCTTTATGTCAATGATTTTCGGGACCGAGGGAAAGATACAGGACGGCAAGATATACGGCAAAAACGGCGTCGTCACGCTGTTTGACCCGAACAAATTCGACATGGAGCGCGTGAGAAGCACCATGGGTCTCCCGCATCTGACCGACCACCAGACCACGCTTGGCGAGCCGCACATCTACGAGGACATAAATCAGCTCGCCGACTGGGTACTCAACGGTGTCGAACCCTACTGCACCGCCGAGCATGCCCGCCACGTCATCGAGATAATCGAGGCGGCGTACAAGTCCGCGGAGGGGGGTCATGTCGTGGACATCAAGTCCACCTTTGAGCCTATTCCTCTTGATAAGCTGGGCGTCTGATAAACGCTTCCGAGGAGTTATGATATGAACAACAGCTTTAATTTTAAGGTAGGCTTTCAGCAGTTTGCCAACCGCTGCCCGGAGAGCCTGAAGCCCGGCCGCGAATCCTTCGAGTGGTATATAAATGAATGCCGCCGCATGAACGCGCACTCTCTGTCCATGATGCCGGTCGAAAAGATACCGGAGGGCGAGAAGTACGACGGCGGATATCTCGAATTTGCCGACATGGGCTATGTAAGAGAGATGGCAGCGCTCGCGAAGGAGGCGGACGTACACTATGTCTGCTACTGTATCCCGATGATGAGCCTGTCCGGTGCGGACCACCCCGTGAACGGCCCCTCGGCGATGAGCGTCGAGGCCGCGCACCGCTATCTTGACAAGATCATCGAGATATGCGACATTTTCGGTATCAACACTCTCGGCGGCGGATACGGCAGACTTGAGACCAAGTACAGCCGATATAACAAAGCAGTGAGCTTTGACGAGGTAAAGAAGTTCGTGGTCGGAAATCTCAAGGAGCTTGGACGCTGCCTTGAGGGTACGGATATCATGATGGCCTATGAAAATCACTGCGACTTCACCGGCAGGGAGATCGCATCTATCCTTGAAGAGGTGGATCATCCCAACATCGGCGGAATGTTCGATATCGGCAACGGCGCTGTCATATGCTGCGACCCGATGGCGGATGTCGAGTATCTCGCGCCGTGGGCCGTCGCGGCGCATTTCAAGGATTTTAAGGTCATTGATAACCCCGTGTTCGAGCATTTGTGGCAGGATATGCCCATGATCCTCAAGGGCTGCCTTCTCGGCGAGGGAATTATGGACTTTGACGTTATAATGAAGGCCATCTGCGAGAAGGCAAAGAGAAAGCAGAACATGATACTCATGGCTGAACCCGCGTTCATCCTGCCCGAAAAGCACTATAACTGCCTTGAGGAAATGCACCAGTTTGACCGTGAATGCACATATCAGTTCGTTGATTTCATGCAGAAGCTGGTAGAGAAATATTGACCGACAAGGCAGAGCGGCGCCTATGACCTTGCTCTGCCTTGTAAATCAGTTGCAGCGTTAGGAGAAAAAATGAAAATAATTCAGTTAGGCTACGGCTATTGGGGCGAGAGCTGGATAGATTTTATCAACAAGGATCCGGATTCCGAGCTTGCCGCTCTGTGCGTAAAAACGGAAAAGACCCTCAGCAAGGCGAAGGAAAAGTGGGATCTGCCCGACAGCATGTGCTTTACCGATATCGACGAGGCGCTCAAGGTCGACGCGGATGTGGTCATTATCGTCATGCCGCATTACGCCCACATAGAGTTTGCGAAGAAGGCGGTCCTCGCCGGCAAAAATGTTTTGATAGAAAAACCGCTCTGTGACGATCTTGACGAGGCCAAGGAGTTCTTCCGTTGGATGGAAGGGCGTAAAGAAAAGGTCTTTGTCAGTCACAACTACCGTTTCCGCAAGGAGCTGTGGCAGATGAAGGAGGGCTTCGAGGACGGGAAGCTCGGCGAGCTTCAGTTTATTCAGGTCGACTACCGCACGGGCAAGTCGACCGATCCCGAGGAGCATATCTGGAACGTACAGGGCTGGAGAGGCTCGCAGGTGTGCATGCAGACCTATGAGTGCGCCGTTCATCACTATGACATGATGCGCTTTCTGACAGGCAGCAACGCAAAGACCGTTTACGCAAATGCGTGGAACCCAAAGTGGGCGATCACGAAGGGGCCTGAGTCTTACTTTGTCACCATCGAGTTTGAAAACGGTGTGCGCGCCTGCTTCTCGAATCATATGAGCTCGGTCGGCGCGGAGACGGAGTTTCAGGGCAACTGGCAGGTGCAGGGGTCTAAGGGGCTGGTCAGATGGCTGTCCGGTCATCCGGAGATGGAGCTTTACCCCGCGATCGACCATCCGGGAGAGATACCGGCCGTTGAAGAGACCGGCTTCCCCGGCTTTGACCGCGCGGGTATCCTGCGCGAGCTGGTGCATGCGCTCGGCGGTGAAAAATTTTCCGCGCTCCCGACGCTCAAGGATAATATGAATACAATGGCTCTTTGCGCCGCCGTGCTTCTTTCCGCGAGGGAGGGAAGAGTCGTCAGCGTAGACGAGCTGTGGCACGAGGGCTGAGAATGAAGCTTGCTATCATCGGAACAGGGGTAATTGCGCAGAACCAGCACATACCCTGCTTTACAAAAAACGGTGCGAAGATCACTGCGGTCTATGACCGGCATATAGAAAAGGCTGAGCGTATTGCCGCACAGCTCGGAGCGGAGGCCTATGACGACTATGAAAGGCTCCTCCGCGAGGCAGACGCGGACGCGGTCTCCATATGCACACGCACGGATATGCATGCCTCCATGGCCGTCGCGGCGGCAAACGCGGGCAAGAACATTTTCCTTGAAAAGCCGATGGCCGTCTCTGCCGCCGAGGCTGAGAGGATAGTCGCCGCGGTCGAGGAGAACGACGTCATTTTCATGCTTGGCATGCTCAATCGCTTCCGTACCGAGTCTCTGATACTTACCCGGCGGCGGAAAGACGGCAGTATGGGGGACATCTATCATTGCGACTGCCGCTGGATACGCAGAAGAGGCGTTCCGGCAAATCCGTGGTTCTCCCAGAAGGCCCTCTCCGGCGGCGGCCCAGGCATAGACATCGGCGTTCATGCCATCGATACGGCGTGGTACCTGATGGGCTGCCCCGAACCTACGGCGGTCAGCGCGGTCGCTCACAGCCGGCTAGGCAAGGTCTATGCCAAGGGTATTGACAGCTACGGCTCCGTTGCCCCGACCAGCGGGCCGATGGATGTGGAGGACGCTCTCACGGCGCTTGTCCGCTTTGAGCAGGGCAAGAGCATGACCGTCACCGTCAGCTGGGCGATAAACGGCCCGGACGAGGATCTCAACATCAAGCTGTACGGCACGAAGGAGGGCGCGAGCCTGAACCCGTTTGTGATATACGGCGAGGACGACGGCTATCTCACTGACTATCAGCCCCGTTTCATGCGCGGCGACGCATGGACGGAGGGCTTCATGAACGAGACTGCGCACTTTATTTCCTGTGCCGAGGCGCACAGAAAAACCATCACAAACGAAAGAAACGTCTACACCGTGCAGAAAATCATCGACGGGATATATAGGTCTGCCGAAAGCGGCGGAGAGATCGTCCTGTAAGGTGCTGCACACAAATATGAAAGTCAAGGGGGACTGTGAGATGAAGCCTATCAAACGTCACTGGTGGAAGGAATGCGTTTTCTATCAGATATATCCGCGCAGCTTTCAGGACTCTAACGGGGATGGCTTCGGCGATATCAGAGGTATTATCAACAGGATAGACTATCTCGTTGAGCTGGGCGTCGGCGCGATATGGCTCGGCCCCGTGTTTAAGTCCCCGCAGGATGACATGGGCTATGATATCTCCGACTACCGGGATATCTATGAGGGCTTCGGCACCCTCGCGGATTGGGAGGAGCTTCGCGATAAGCTCCACGAGCATGACATCAAGCTCCTTGTGGACCTCGTCGTGAATCACACCTCCGACGAACACCCGTGGTTCATCGAGGCAAGAAAAAGCCGCGATAATCCCAAGCACGACTATTACATCTGGCGCGACGGAAAGGACGGAAAAGAGCCGAACAACTGGTCGTCGTTCTTCACGCCCTCCGCGTGGGAGTACAACGAACCGACAGGAGAGTATTATCTGCACCTGTTCTCAAAAAGACAGCCGGATCTGAACTGGGAAAACCCGGAGGTCAGGGACGAGATATACTCCATGATGAACTGGTGGCTCGAGAGGGGAGCGGACGGCTTCCGCATGGACGTTATCAATCTCCTCTGCAAGACCAAGGGACTGCCCGACGCCTCCGGCCCGGTGGACATGAACGGCTACGTTTTCCCCACCGAGCATATGAGCAACGTGCCGCCCATACATGAGCTTCTTGAGGAGATGGCCGAAAAGACCTACGGAGACAGGGATGTGTTTACCGTGGGTGAGTGCTGCGCCATGCCGCTGGAGGAGGGCGTAAAATACACCTCCGGAAAAAAGCGCCAGATCGACGCGGTGTTCTCCTTTGAGCATATCGACATGGACGCGCAGCCGCTGGGCAAGTGGTACTACCGCCCGTGGAAGCTGCCGGAACTCAAGGAAAAGCTCGCAAAGTGGCAGACCGGGATCGGAGACGGCTGGGTCGGCCTTTTCTGGTCAAATCAGGACCAGCCCCGCGCACTCTCACGCTTCGGTACGACCGACGAGCGTTACCGCGTACAGTGCGCAAAAATGCTCGGCACGATACTGCACAATCTGCACGGCACTCCGTTTATTTATCAGGGCGAGGAGATCGGTATGGTGAACGTGCCGTGGACCTCGGTCGATCAGCTCAGGGACGTTGAGATATTGAATTTTGTGAACGACTGCCGCAACACCGGCGCACCCGAGGACTTTATGTGGCAGGCCATATGGCGCAAGGCTCGCGACAACGCCCGCGTACCCATGCCGTGGGACGACAGCAAAAACGGCGGCTTTACCACCGGCGAGCCGTGGATAATGCTAAACCCCGACTATAAAGAGATAAACGTTGCCTCCGCGATGGCCGACCCCGACTCGGTCTACTGGTATTACCGCAGACTTATCGAGCTTCGCAAGCATAATCTGATCATGCCTTACGGAGAATTTAAGCTCCTGTGGCCCGAGGACGAGGCGCTCTTTGCCTTTGAAAAGCACCTTGACGGCGAGCATTGGTTCATTGCCGGCAACTTCTCCGATAAGGAGATAACGGTCACGCTGCCGGCGGAGTATAAAAATTGCGGGACCGTCATCTCAACAATGAAAACGCACGGTCTCGGAGACGGCAAGCTGACTCTCGGCGCGTGGGAGGCCGAGGTCATCAGCTTTGAATTATGATAATCGAGGTATTTCAATGGATTCACTTTTTCATGTAGGCGGAAAGCCGTTTTTCTCCATCGGCGGACAGCTGAATAACTCCACAAGCTCCGACCCCGCGCTCACGGAAAAGGCCTTTAAGACCTGCGTGGGACTTGGACTCAATACCGTTGCCGCGCCCGTCCACTGGGAACTCTTTGAAAAGGAGGAGGGAGCTTACGACTTTGCGCAGATAGACATGCTTATGGAGCTTGCACGGAGCAGCGGTCTGAGGCTCGTTGTCCTCTGGTTTGGAACGTGGAAGAACGGAAACTCCCACTATGTCCCCGAGTGGGTCAAGCTGCAGAAGGAGCGCTTCCTCTGGGCTAAGGCGAATGACGGCGCGGAGATACGGGCTCTTTCTCCGACCTGCGAGGAGACGAAAAAAGCCGACATGCGCGCGTTCTGCGAGCTGTGCGGACACATAGCCCGCAATAACGCGGACGGCTGCGTTATCGGCATCCAGATCGAAAACGAGCCGGGACTTATCGGCGCGGCAAGAGACTATTCTCCGCAGTCTACCAAACTTTTCAAGGGGCGCATTCCTGCCGACGCCGCAGAGTTCATCGGCGCGGACGGCACATGGGAGGAGACCTTCGGCTTCTACGCCGCGGAGTTTTTCACCGCGTATCATATCGCGCACTACATCGACGATATCGCCGAGGCCGGCAAGCGGGTACTTGACCTCCCCATGTACATAAACGTATGGCTTGGCGAGATGTACGCCCACATACCGGGTACGAACTATCCCTCGGGCGGCGCGGTAACAAAGACATTTCGCTTCTGGAAGCACCTTCTGAAGCATGTTGACGCCATCGCTCCGGATATCTATGTATCCGATTACCGGGAGGTGGAGGAGCTTTTCAGAACGTACTCCGAGGAGGGGAACATTTTCCATCTGCCGGAATCCTCTCCAATGCCGCTTTCCATGACGAACTCAATGCGTGCCGTCGCGGAATACGGATTGACCGGCGTTCACACCTTTGGGATAGATATCCTCTCCGCCGCCGCGGACAGGGCTGCGCTCTGCACAATGGCGGCCTCCGGCGCGGAGGGCGCGAAAAAGTCTGCGCTCCTGCGCGAGATAGCCGATTCCTATACCATACTCAGGCACTCAAAGCACCTTATAGAAAAGTATCAGGGTACGGGCAGACTGTATGCAGTCGCGCAGTATGAAGGAGCGGCGAATCAGGTATTTGATTTCGGCAGCTATATCGGCGAGATCGAGTTTCTCAACATGGAGTCTGCGCCCATCAACGGCGGAAATGTCAGACGCATGGACAACCGCCACATGGCCTCAAGCTATGACGGCTACAGGGCGAAGGGCTTTATCGTGGACGCCGGGAACGGAGAGTTCTATTTGACCGGCGACGCGTACAAGCTGAGGCTTTACCCGAAATTCTCGCTTGAGGAGCTTACCAGCGCTGTACACGCCGGGGATTTTCTCAATACGCGCTCACAGGGGTACCTCTCCGTAACTGAGGGAGAGTTTACTGCCGACGGCGAGTATAAGGTCAATATCATCAGAAACGGCGACGAGTACGATTACGGCCTGTGGGTGACGAGCGATATCGGTGTCCTGCGCGTGAGAATGGACAGATAATGAACGGCATAAAAGAAAAGTTTGAGAGCTTTTATCCCGGCCGGACGCCGGAAAGACTCTACTCCGCTCCGGGAAGGACCGAGATCTGCGGCAACCACACCGACCACCAGCACGGCAAAGTACTTGCGGCAGCGGTCGAACTGCTGAGCAGGGCTGCGGTGCTTCCGAACAACAGCGGCGTTATCCGCGTAAAGTCCGAGGGCTATGACTATTTTGAAATAGACCTCAGCGAGCTTTCGCCCGTTACGGCGGAACGGGGAACGACCGCCGCGCTGGTCAGGGGCGTTGCGGCGGGCTTTGCCATGCGGGGCTTTGGCGTCGGCGGCTTTGACGCATATGTTTCGTCGGACGTCCTCCCCGGCAGCGGTCTCAGCTCCTCCGCGTCGTTCGAGGTCCTTATAGGGACCGTGATAAATGACCTCGGAGAGTTCGGCCTCACGCCTGTCGAGATCGCTCGTATAGGGCAGTATGCCGAGAACGTATTCTTCGGAAAGCCCAGCGGTCTTATGGATCAGACCGCCTGCGCGGTGGGGGGAACGATAGCGATAGACTTCATGGCCCCCGAAGATCCCGTTATCAGGCCCGTATGCGCGGACTTTGGCGGCTTCGGCCACAGCTTGTGCATAATCGAGAGCGGCGCCGATCACGCCGGACTGACCGATGAATACGCGGCGATACCCGCTGAGCTTTCAAGGCTGTGCGGGTATTTCGGGAAAAAATATCTTCGGGAGGTGCCGGAGGAGGAATTTTACCTCGGCATTTCGGGCGCAAGAAAATTTGCCGGGGACAGAGCCGTCCTGAGAGCCATGCATATCTACGACGAAAACCGCCGTGTCGACGCGGAGACAGCGGCGCTTGAATCCGGCCGGTTTGACGAATTTCTGCGCCTTGTCAACGGATCGGGGATATCCTCATGGACGCTTCTTCAGAACATCACGCCCGCCGGCAGCACGAGACATCAGGAGCTTGCCGTCGCGCTCGCGCTGTGCGGCAGGCTGCTCAACGGCAGAGGGGCGTGCCGTGTGCATGGAGGAGGCTTTGCGGGGACGATACAGGCGTTCGTACCGAACGATATGCTTGAAGACTTCAAGACAGGTATCGAGTCATACCTCGGAGCCGGCTGCTGCCATATCCTCACTATCCGCCGCGAGGGCGGCACGAGGGAGCGCTTCACGGAAGAAAGCCCAGACAAATAAAAAACACCGGGATGGGTCGTAAAAGACCGGTCCCGGTGTTTTTTGCTGCATTCTTGTCGGCATATACAGCGGCGTGCTCGCCGTGGCGACCATGTTCGGTCAGGTCATCGTCCGCACCAAGCTCCCGCAGGCGCTCGGCGCGCTGACCCCGCCCTACGGCATGACCACCTTTATCACCGCGAGGATTCTGGATATGCCGATGCTTCGACTAGCGAAAGCCATGCTGCCATGGATGCTGGCGCTGTTCTTCTTCGCGCTGATCGTGGCATTCTTCCCGCGGATTGTCATGTGGCTGCCACATCTGATGGGATACGTATAAAAAATTTAAACAATCCGAAAGCCGTAAAAATATCCACCGCGGCGTCTGCCTGAAAAGGCAGATGCTGCGGGGGATAAGTTATTTCAGCTTCGGTTTACATCTTTTCGGGGGCGGAGACGCCGATGATGCCGAGGGCGACGGCGAGGACGCGGCGCACGGTGTCCGCCAGCAGGAGGCGGGCTTCCAGCACTCCGGTCTCCGCGCCCTTGATGCGGCAGACGGTGTAGAACCGGTGGAAGCGTGCGGCAAGCTCGGTGACGTACTTGTTTATGCGGCTGGGGTCATAGTCGCGGGCGGCGAGGCGTATCTCCTCCGGCAGGGCGGCAAGCTGCTTTATCAGCTCGCGCTCGGCGTCGGTATCGAGCAGGGAGAGGTCGGCGTCCGCCGCGGCGGGAACGCTGTGCCCGTCCGCCGCGAGCGCGGCGAGCATCGAGCAGATGCGCGCGTGGGCGTACTGGACGTAATACACGGGGTTCTCGCTGTCCTGCCGGATGGCAAGCTCGAGGTCGAACTCGACCGGTGACTCGGGGCGGGAATTGAAGAAGTAGCGGGCGGCATCGACGGGTATCTCGTCGAGCAGGTCGGTCAGGGAGATGGCCTTGCCGGTGCGCTTGGACATGCGCACGACCTCGCCGTTGCGCGTCAGCTTCACGAGCTGCATCAGCACGATGTCGAGCCGGTGCTCGCCGTCAAGACCCAGCGCGTCCATCGCGCCCTTGAGGCGGGCGACGTGGCCGTGGTGATCCGCGCCCCAGACGTTGATGACCTTGTCAAAGCCGCGCTTTTCGAACTTGTTGCGGTGATAGGCGATGTCGGCGGCAAAATAGGTGTAGAAGCCGTTGGCGCGGCGGAGAACGTCGTCCTTGAGGTCGAGCTTGGCGATCTCCTCCTCGGTCTTGCCCTCAGCGCGGAGCTTCGAGCCGAGAATCTCGGAGGTGCGCAGCCAGAGCGCGCTGTCCTTCTCATAGGTGAAGCCCAGATCGGTCAGCTTCTGCACCGACTCTGCGACGTAGCCGCTCTCGTGCAGCTCCGACTCGAAGAACCACTGGTCGTACTCGATGCCGTAGCGGCGCAGGTCGGACTGCATCTTCGGGATGTTGCGGTCAAGCCCGAAGCGAGCCATCGCCGCGTGGCGGTCGGCCTCGGGGCGCTTCAGGTAATCCTCGCCGTAGATATCGTAAAAGCCCTTGGCAAGCTCCTTTATATCGTCGCCATGGTAGCCGTCCTCGGGGAACTCGACCTTATCCTCGCCGAGGATGAGCTGGCGGTAGCGCGCGTCGATGGAGGAGGCGAACTTCTCTATCTGGTTGCCGGCGTCGTTGACGTAGAACTCGCGCCAGACATTGTAGCCCGCGCGGTCGAGGATGCTGGCCAGCGCGTCGCCCAGCACGCCGCCGCGGGCGTTGCCCATGTGCATGGGGCCGGTGGGGTTTGCGGAGACAAACTCTACCATGCACTTTGCGCCGTGCCCGACGTCTACGCGGCCGTAGTCCTTGCCCTCGGCGGCGATGTCACGGAGCACGTCGCCGTACCAGCTCTTGCCGAGGCGGAAGTTTATGAAGCCGGGGCCTGCAACTTCGACGGAGTCAAACCAGGTACCCTCAAGCTCCATGTTCGCCGTGAGCGCTTCGGCGATCTTGCGCGGCGCCATGTGCAGCGCGCGGGCGCCGGTCATGGCGTGGTTCGCGGCATAGTCGCCGTTGGCGGTGTCCTTGGGTATCTCAACGCTGCCGCTGAGCACCGCGCCTGCGGGCAGCTCACCCTTCCCGACAGCCTTCTCACAGGCTCTGTTCAGAATGCTGCTTATCTGCTCTTTCGCGTCTTGTATCAGGTTTGACATTACGTGTATCCTCCCACTCGGTGATTTTGAGCTTGAACATGTTCTTGGTGACTACGGCGTGTTCATAGTCGATGACGTAATACACATCGAGCGAGCCGCCGTGCTCGTCAAAGTTCTTGGTTATCTTCTTGGTGTTGATGCCCATCAGCATATTGCCGTAGGGCGTTTTATAGGTGAAGTGATCCGTTTCGCCCTCACGGAAGAGCATGCGGCTGTTGATGTAGCCCTTGCGGTCGATCGTGACCTCGTCCGGCGATATGACGACGTTGGTCTGCGTGCCGCGCAGGCCGGTCAGCCGCTGCTCGGGATAGCTGAAGCGGATGGTGTCGCCCTCGTAGTGATACTCGCCGTCGACCGAGAACTCCATGATGCTCGAATCGTCGCCGATCTGCTGGCTGGTCATCTCGATGACAACGGTTTTGGGGTTTTCTACGTTTTCCATATTTCTCTCTATTCTACCTCCATAGGAGCTATGTGTTCCGCGCCGCGCTTCGGCTGCCAGCCGAGGAATATCGCGGCCATGCGGCCGAAGTCGCCGGTCTCGCCGCTGGTGAGGTATCGCTCCTCGCCGCAGCCGCCGGTCATGTCAAGCTCGCGGAGCTTATCGCTCAGCTCGCGTGCCGCGCACTCCGACGCGCTGACGAGCCGTGTCTCCGCGCCCATGTAATCTTCTATCGCGGCCGAGATCAGGCCGTAGTGCGTGCAGCCGAGCAGTATCGCGCCGACTCCGGCGTCCTTCATCGGGCGCAGGTAGCGCGCGACGGCTTCGTGTATCAGCGCGTCGTCTGGCGAATAGTGCCCGCTCTCGATGAGCGGCACGAAGTCCGGACAGGCGGTGTATATCACGCCGCGCTCAAGGCCGTATCTCTCAAGCTCGCGCCGGAACGCGCCGCTGTCGATGCTGGCCTTCGTGGCGATGACGCCGAGGGGCGCGCGGCCCGCAAGCCCCGCCAGCGTCTTTACGCCGGGGCGCAGGACTCCGGTGACGGGCAGGGGGTAGGCGTCAAGAATGTCTCCGGCGGTGCTGGACGTGGTCCCGCAGGCGGAGACGATGGCCTTCACGCCGAAGCCGCGCAGCAGGTCGAGATCCTGCGCCGTCATCCGGCGCAGCTGCGCCGCGGGGCGCGCGCCGTACGGCATGCGGCCGGTGTCGCCGAAGTAAATTATATTTTCATCGGGCATGAGCTTCCTGAACGCTCTGAGCGCGGTCAGGCCGCCGAAGCCCGAATCGAAGAATCCGACGGGTCTGTTGTCCATGTAATTCTCCCCGACTATGCATACTTGGCTGCGGATAAAGCAGCCGATATTTAAATATACAGCAAAACCGCCGTTATTACAAGCAAAACTTGCTCCGGAGAAAGAAATTGCGCCGGAACAGTGGAAATGGGGCTTGTGTTTTGCTATAATAAGTATATAATCACATGGCAGGAGGCGAGATCATGAACATAGAGCTTACGAGCAAGGAGTACCGGCTGCTCCTTGACATGGTATATATCGGCAACTGGATACTCAATTCGACGCGCACGGACGACCGCATAGAGGACTATGACCTCTTGCAGGAGAAGCTGTTCGCCAAGGCTCCGGCCAACGGCATGCGCTCGCTGGTGGAGAGCTGGCAGGGGCACATCTTCCCCTCGCACGCCTATGAGGACGGCGGCATACACGAAGCCATCGCCGACTATGAGGACGCCGTGTTCTACGATATACTGGCCGAGGAGCTGGCGCGGCGCGATCTGGGGCTGGAAAACAGCGACCCCGAGGACGCGACCGAGCTTACAAACCGCATGGACGAATACATGGCGGAGTTTGAGAAGAACGGCCTGAACACGATAAATATAGACATCTGACAAAGCTGTGAGGCGAGAATTATGCATGACAAACTGACGGCAAACGACATCAAGAAAATGCAGGAGGAGCTGGACTACCGGCGGCTGGAGCTTATGCCGGAGATAATCGAGGAGGTCAAGCGCACGCGCGCCTTCGGCGACCTGAGCGAGAACTACGAGTACAAGGCCGCAAAGCAGGCGCAGAACAAGAACCGCAGCCGCATGCGCTATCTCGAGGGCATGATAAAGACTGCCTCCGTCATCGACGACAACTCGAAGGCCGACGAGGTCGGCCTGTTCGACAAGGTGGAGGTCTATATGCCCGAGGACGACGAGACGGATATCATCCAGGTCGTCACGACCGTGCGCTGCGACCCGCGCAAGGGGCTTATCAGCATGGATTCGCCCTTCGGCAAGCAGATACTCGGCAAGAAGGTCGGCGATAAGTTCACCGTCCACGTAAGCGACACGTACAGCTACGAGGCGGAGATACGCTCCATCACCAAGACCGACGACGACGGCTCCGCGCCGCTGATGTCCTACTGACGCGGTTGATCGTATTCGCGTGGTTTTTATATCTGCTGCCGCTGTGCGAGCTGGCGAAGTCGATAATCAGAAAGCACAGAACATAAAGAAAACTCACTGGGAAAATTCCCAGTGAGTTTTAACTTTTATTGCAGCTTGATCAGCCGGCGTTTCTGCTCTTCTTATACATCAGGATGCCCACGCCGCCTGCGCAGAGCAGAGCGGAGAGACCGAGCATCGTCCAGAGCATGAGGTTGCTGTCGTCGCCGGTCTTGGGCTTGAGGCTCTCAAGCGTGTTGTACACGGTGAAGGTGTCGGAGCTGTATCCGGTGACATAGCCGGTGACCTTAGTGATCTCAACGGCGGTGTACTTGATTTCCTTGCCGTTCTCGTCATACTTTGCAAGCTCGAAGCTCTTTTCCCAGCCGTTCTTGTCGTTCAGCTCGAACTTCTCGATCTGCTTGCCGTTGGCGGAAAGGCTGATCTCA
>ERZ1673722.302-NODE-302-length-69061-cov-12.235067_pt1 | contig 69061 bp, 68 predicted proteins | sample MGYA00580222_ERZ1673722 | MGnify/ENA primary metagenome ERZ1673722 (study PRJEB41218, sample SAMN15661750) | gut metagenome | host: Homo sapiens | place: Canada: London | collected 2015-08-20/2019-03-30 | study: EMG produced TPA metagenomics assembly of... | reverse complement strand
CAATCCAGATTTGGTGTCAGTAACTTTCTGTCGGATATGCAATAGAAGTAAGGGTCACATTTGAAATGTTACCCTTTAGGCAAGGGTGCGATTTGAAATCATACCCTTAAAATAAAATTAAGCCATCAACCATACACGAGCGACAAATTGCCCGTTCTCCTCAGTGAATTCAGTTTTGCCGTTGTATTTTTCTGCTCTGCTTTTTACGCTTTTAATACCTATACCATGATTTTTAGTATCAGATTTGCTTGTCTTAAGGGTTTTATTTCCAGAAAGAACTGATCCTTTTATTGTATTGGCTATTTCTATTCTATAAGAGTTATTGATGTAGTCTAAATTAATTATTATATCATAATCATTGCATTCGGTATACGCTTCAATTGCATTATCTAACAGATTGGCTATAATAGTACATAAATCAATTATGTCTATGTTTGCTATTTCCTCATTTTTACGGAACGTTTCATCAGCCGTACACGTAAAATTAACATTTTTTATTCTACTTTTGCATTTAGTATATTTTTGCTGTATGATAGCATTTAAATATACATTTTTAATATCTGTATGTAAAATATCTGTTACTTGTAAATCATTGATAATCTGTGAAAAATGTTTTTCTAACTTTGCATAATCATGTTCCTGCAAAAGTGTTGTGGTAGTTAGTGCTACATTTTCCATATCATGTTTTATTTTACTGATCTCTGCTTCTTGTTTTATATAGTTATCTAAATTTGTTTTCATAGCCTGATTTTCAAGTTGGTAAAATTTTATTTCTTCCGCTTTATATCTGTTTTGTGCGGAACGCAACAAACAGTGTAAAACTAATGCATTTATAGCAAGCGCTGCCAAAGAGCTTACGGTGATAACAATAGGTTTAAATTGATTTATGTTCGTCTGGAAAATATACAGTCCTATTGCAAATGAGATTGCGCTAAGCAATAGCATGGAGAACCATTCAAAGTTATTTAGCCTGAAATCAGCGTGTTTTAAATTGTGCTTGTACCATTTATAAAATGCAAAAGTTAATAGAAAATATAATACTTTAGTCAATACTAAAATAACAATTCTGATGAATCCTTGCATATAAATAGTTGTGTGTACTGAACTATTTAAAATGCCGCTGAATATAAGCATAACAGGAATATTAATTAAAAAAATCATATAATTGCTGATGAACGATATATAGCATTTCAGAAACACTGTTCCTTGCAAAAACAGCAATGCGTATATAAAACTAATAAGTATTTGCAGTATGCCTGGGAATGTTTCTGCGATTTTGGGCGGCAAATAATTAACAAGAAAGATACAGTCAATAAACACTGCCAATGTATAAATTATATATTTTAAATATTTATGTCTAGGGTTTTTATAACCCAATACCAAAGTTGTAAAGCCGGTGATTATAATGCACTCTACTAAAGATGCAGCATTTTCAATCAAGCTCCACATATTTATATTTGATTCCTCCTAAGATATAAATATTTATTTAATATGTCATGATATTTTCTGTCACTGTAATTTAATTTTTCTCCATTTTTCAAGATAACTTTATCTTTAATGGTGTCTATGTATCCAAAATTAACAATTGTATTTCTTAGTATCCGAATAAATCTTTCAAATTTAGAATTGTTAACTATGTCTTTTATACTGTTTCGTTCACATAATATTCTATCCGTTAGATGAAAATACGCATAATGATCTCGCACCTGCACATATATAATATCTTTGACTAAAACATTTAATATTTTGCCATCGTTGTGAATTTCATAACAAAGTTCATTGTATTTTTGTTCGGCAATTAGTGCGTCAAATGCGGCATATATTTTTTCTTTCCCTGCAATCTTATATATGTATTTATATATTTTCAAATCACATGCGGAATCCCCGTGACTATTGTTGCTGGAAAGAAACATTAACGTCATATCATTGTTGAATTTTCTAATGTCCTTTGCGGCGTCTATGCCGTTGTAATTTGGCATTTCTATGTCTAGTACTGCAACATCAATTTTATTGTCTAGCGAACAACATTCACTGACAAGATTTTTTGCGTCATAAAATTTAAAAATGGAGCAGCTTAAACCATTTTCCTCAAAGTATTCGTTTACGATTTTCGAAAAATAATCTACAAAAACAGGCTCGTCGTCACATATAGCAATATTCAAAAAAATCCCTCCTTTATGTCTATTATAGCAGGAGGGAAGAAGTAAGTCCACTGGTATTTTGTGGTATTCAATTATATATCTCCTTTTGTAATTTGGCGGTCCAGACGGCGAAATGTCAGCTTCGCTTAGATATTTAAATCAACGATATGCTGCTCCTTATGGAGAAGTAAGAGGGTTGCTGACTGATATTGGTAGAGAAGCCTCAGAAATGGTGTTTGCTGAGGCTTCAGCTTTTTTTAGCGTTTCTAAAGCCCCTGTAACGCCTTTTGCCACCGTAAAGCTCCACTTATGAGGCAGCATTTTCAAATAAACATCTATATGGTTTTTATCGTTAATTACCATTTTGTCGAGTATCTGGGTGTAGTATTCGTCCTCGTACTGGATACCGTTAATCAGCTCGTGAATAGCGTTCTTTATATCTTCCATCAATTCCTTTTGCTTTGCAATTACAATCTGCTGCTTTTCTATGCTTTCCACCATAGATTTCAAGCTGTCGATTTCAGCATCGTATTTTGCCCTAAGAGCCGTAAATTCATTACGGTCAATATCACCGCTTGTATAAAGGTCAATCAAATCAGTACGTTTTTTCTGTGCTGTTTCAATTTTATCTTCCAGAGTATTTGTATCTGCACCTGTCATATCCATTAAAATCACTTTATTAATCGTCTTGATTAAGTTACCTACTATTTTCTGGCGGTCAATGGTGAGCTGTTTGCAGACGAGATACATGATATGGATGGCATCTTCGTTGCGGATACTGGTTGCAGAGCATCCGACTTGGTTTCCTGCCTTGTCAATATGCGGTCTGCCGTACTTGGCAGCTTCCCCACAACGCCACGCCTTATAGCGGCTTCCGTCTTTGCGTGTCTTATATCTTGCCACATAGCTTGAACCGCAGCAGCCGCATTTTATCTTTCCAGAGAACGGATAGCGGTTGCTGTGTTTTGCCTTGCCCTCCTGTGAAAGTGATTTTGCATCTAAAATGCGGTTTGCTTTATCGAAAAGCTCACGGGAGATAATCGGCTCGTGGTGGTCTTTGATAATGACAAATTCCTCCTGCCCTCGGTTGTACTTTTTTTCATGGGATAGGAAGTCTGGCGTAAAGGTTTTCTTCTGTACTAAATCGCCGCAGTATTTTTCATTTCGGATAATACGGAGAATGACGGTGTTTTGCCATTCCTTAACACGCATAGGCTCAATGCCTTCCTCCCGAAGCTCACGGGCAATAACATGAGTACCTTTTCCCTCGTCCACAAACTTGTGGAAGATAAGGCGGACGATTTTTGCTCCCTCCTCGTTGATAGTCATTTTCCCGTCTTTTACATCGTAGCCGAGCATACTGCGTCCAAACACAACGCCTTGCTCCATCTGGCGTTTTTGTCCCCATTTTACACGCTCGGAAGTCTTGCGGCTTTCCTCCTGTGCGATAGAGGACATGATAGCAAGGCGAAGCTCCGCATCGCCGTCCAAGGTGTTGATGTTGTCGTTTAGAAAGATAACGCCGACACCGTGCTTTTTGAGGTCACGGGTATAGAATATACTGTCAAGGGTATTTCTCGCAAAACGGGAAATTTCCTTTGTAATAATCAAATCAAAATCACCGTTTTTTGCACACTCAATCATACTGTTAAATTCTTTTCGCTTTTTCGTATTTGTGCCAGATATACCTTCATCGGCAAAAATCTCGTACAGTTCCCAATCGGGATTACGCTCGATATACTGACGGAAATATCGCTGCTGACTTTCAAATGAATTTGCCTGATCTTCATTGTCAGTGGAAACACGACAGTAGGCAGCAATTTTCTTTTTCATTTTCTGTATTTTTCTCTCTTGATTGAGAGTTTCGTATTTGTTTGTTGACATAAGAAAATCTCCTTTTCCGATTAAGCTTTGCCTATTGTAAGTAAGTCTCAATTTGCGAATTTTGAAATTGTACTTTATTATGCTTTATTGAGCATCAGTGCTTCAATAGGCATATGTAAAGAGCCAAGCGTTTAGGCTTGGCTGTGGTTGTTTTTACTGAATTGTTTTTCAATTTCCTCGATGCAGCGGTCATACTGCGAATGTGTCAAAAGCTCTCTTTTTTTCAGAGAAGCAAGTATTGACTTTTGAAATTGCAGATAAAACGCTGCGTGTTCATGTTCGGTAATTTGCGGAGCAGGCTCTCCGACATAGACAAACTCACGATACTTCAATCATCAACACCACCTTGCTATAATGTATTCATAAGGGTTTGTACGATATAACATCTTGTCAAGACACGGATAGTATTTTCTGACGAAAATCTCCATACTTAAAGTCTTGACAAGGTGTCGAAACCATGCGAAAACTATTTTCGCATGGCTATAACGAGGGGTTGATTCTTTTTGAAATTCGGTATTAACTTATTTAAGTTTGCAATGTCTGCAATGATTTAATGTTTGTACAATATTTAATAACATTTATAAATAAATTTATCAAAATATATACAAAAAGCTAATAATTTATTAATATTTTATGAACATTTTATGGAAATTATTGACATTTAATATTGTTTATTGTATAATAAAATATATTATTTTTATATTAGACAATAATATATAATTGTTATCAGGTGGTGAGCAGATTGAATGTATTTAAAATAATTGAAGAACACAATAATTTTGATACAGCATTATTATATCGTGGTAAAAAAACTACATATAAAGAATTACTGGAAAAATCCAAAAAATTATCTGATGTAATTAATAAGCATACGGAAAATATACCTGAGCCTGTAGGAGTATTTATTTCTGGTTCATTGGATTTTTCTGTTTCATTCTTTTCAATAGCGCATGCAGATAAAGTAATTATGCCATTAAATGTAAACTTAAAGAAAGCTGAATTCGTACGAATAATTAAATACTTGGATATAAGGATTATTATTACTAATGATTTGTTTTATGATAGACTTATTAAGTTAATTGATAATGATATTACAGTAATATGTCTAAATGCTGACGGCGATGTGAAATTTGTTAATGACGTTACTGATATGAGGCATATTGAATATAATAATGAATTAAAAGATGTAGCATTGATACTACATACCTCTGGATCGCTTGATTCTCCTAAAAGTGTGATGCTGACACATGAAAATTTGTTAAGCTGTATCCATTCGATATCGGAAGATTTGAATATAACACAAAAGAATAATACATTAATAATTTTGCCAATGTATTATGCATCTGCAACCATATCACAGTTTCTGACTCATTTGTATGCAGGCGGAACAGTAACATTTATGGATACAATTTTTACGTCGGAAAATCTGTTTTATAATATTGCAAATTATAAAATAACTAATTTTTCATGTATACCATCAATGCTTTCAGAAGTATTAAATAATTTAAGCAAAATAGAAAAATATGATTTATCTTCATTAAAATATGTATGTTTTGGCGGTGCGTTTGCAGCCGGTAATAAAGTCAATGAATTAGTTAAATATTTTTCGAATGTAAAATTTATCAGAACGTACGGTTTGACTGAAGCTTCGACAAGAATTTCACATTATGTTGAACAGCCTGATGTTATAAATGATACTTGCGTTGGAAAGTGTATTCCGAATGTTAAAGTTAGAATAGTCGATAAAAATGAAAATGATTGCAGGATTGGAGAAATAGGGGAAATTACAGTAAAAGGTCCTAATGTTATGAAAGGTTACTATATGCGGACTGATGAAACTGAAAAGGTTATGATTAATGGTTGGCTGCATACTGGTGACTTGGGCAGGATAGATGAGGAGAATAATTTATATATTGTCGGAAGAAGAAAAAATATTATAATACGCAATGCTGAGAACATATATCCTGAGGAAATAGAAGGAGTTCTTAATAGTTGTCCGCAAATAAAGGAATCTTTTGTTTATGGAGAACCTCATGAGCTTTTAGGTGAAGTTCCGGCAGCAATAATAGTAATTAACGATGGCTTTGAGTTTAAAAAACAAGAGTTGATTAATTATTGTTACAATAAATTGTCGAGTTCAAAAATTCCTGTAAAATTTATAGTTGCGGATAAAATTGAAAAGACAAGTAATGGAAAAATTGACAGAGGGTTCAGAAAAGAGGAGTTTGTATGATTGAAAAAAATGATTTTGAAGTAGATTTAAAAAAGATAATCAAAGAAAATACTTATATTTCACTTGATGATGAAAATTTTAAAGACAATACGGATTTAATTGTAGACTTGGGATTTGATTCACTGTCTATTGTAAATTTGATAGCAGATATTGAAAAGTATTTTAAAATAGAATTTGAAATAAATGAATTGGTATCTGAGGTAATCGCAAATTATGGGAATCTTAAGAAATGTGTCAGCAGTAAAATTAATAAGGAAGTGTAAAGTTTATGAAAAATCAGAATTTGTCGACTTTAATAGAATATGCTTATAGGCATGTAAAATATTATCATGAATTATTTAATAAAATAGGTATAGACGCTTCTTTAATACAAAGCTCAGAAGATCTGATTAAAATTCCTATTTTAAAAAAAGATACGATACAAGAACAAATGACTGATTTTATTTCAGATGAATATCAGAAGTTCCCGAAAAATGAAAATGTAGTAATAAAAAGAACATCAGGGTCTACCGGAAAATATCTGAAAATATACTGGGATTATAAGGATGATATTAAGTCTTTAATGCCTTTATGGACTCTGAGAAGCAGATTATATGGTATTGATCCGAAAATGAAGTGGTGCAGCTTTTATTCTACCAGATATGAGGGAAATAAAATAAAGCCTCTTCTTCCCAAGGAAGTTGCTCTTAACGGCAGATATATGGGATTTTCAAAAATCGGTTTAACATATAAAAAAATTGAGGATAACTACCGTGATATACTGGAATTTAATCCGGACTGGCTGCTCCTTCAACCCAGTATTGCTTATTTAATGTCGCAAATTGTCAAAGAACATAATTTACCTGTACCATCAAATTTAAAGTACATAGAAATGAGCGGGGAATATTTATTCGATAATTATAAAAAGCAAATTGAAGAAACCTTTGATGTTTATACGGCTAATCAGTATGGCTGCAACGAGGCGAATGAAATAGCATATGAATTCAAATGCCGCAATATGCATGTTATTGAAAATAATGTTATTGTTGAAGTACTCAAAGACGGAAAACCTGTGATAAATGAAGAGGGCGATATATATGTTACTTCTTTAAAGAATTTTGCTATGCCTTTTATTCGTTATCAGACGGGAGACAGAGGTATATTGATAACTGATCATAACTGTTCATGTAAAAATAAAGCACCGATATTGAAGGTTAATTCCGGTAGATCCAGTGATTTTTTGCTTTTGGAAAACGGTGAAAAAATGAATAGCTATGTGTTGGCTAATATTGTTGAGTATACTAATGAAAATATGTCCTCAGCGATCAAGCAGTTTCAGATAACACAGACTGATATTAATAAATTTAATGTTAATTTGGTAGTTAAGTCATCATATTCAGGCTGGAAAAATGCGATCAGTGAATGTTTTCTTGATAATATACAAGAGGAAGAACTTAAAAATGCGAAATGGAATTTTATTTTTTCTGATGAAATTTGTCCGGATAAAAATACAGGTAAATTTAAGTATTTTATTAATGAATTAATATAAAGGATTTAAGGATAGGTATAAAATGTTAAAAATATGGAGCAAGGTAAAGGACTTTTGGTCAATAATCTTTTTTTGTCTGAAATTAACTGTTGAAGCTTCGCCGAAATTTTTTATTTTATATGTATTGCTTGATGTTTTAATTGTGGTCGTACCTTTTGCGGTTATTTATGTTACCAGTATTTTGATCAATTTATTGGTTGAGTATGCGGGAAGCAATGACTTTAACGGTGTAATACGCTCTTTGATAATTATAAGTTTATTAATGCTTGCACTAAATATATTAAATAAGACCATTGAATCGGTAAAGCTTTATTTGGAAGGCTTATATAATGAAATTATAAGTATAAAAACCAGACATCAGATCATGAAAAAGGCGGCTGAAATCGATCTGTACTGCTTTGATTCACCTGAGTTTTATGATGAAATGAATGATGCAAGTAATAACAGCGCTTATATAATTCAAACAGCTTTTCAGGTTCTGTCCTTTATTCGTTATTTTTTTCAGTTTTGTATAGCTTTTGTAAATCTATTAATGTGGAACGGTATTCTTCCAATATTATTAACACTGTCTGTTATTCCAAGCGTTATATTTAAAAATAAACAATTGGAATCTGTATACAGCTTTCAAAGAGAGCATATGAAAGACGAGCGAAAAATATTTTACTCTTTTAATATGGCATTGAGTAAGGAATATGCTAAGGATATCAGAATATATGGATTGTTTCCGTTTTTAAGTTCAAAGGTTTTGAATGCATGGAATCATTTGTTTAAGTCAAAAAAGCGAATAACTAAAAGGTATACTAAAATATTAATTGTTTTTGATATGCTGCCCGAAATAATAATGGTGGTATGTATATTTTTGCTTGGCGTATCCGTTATAAGAGGTAATTGTACAATAGGAGATTTTAATTATTATCAGGGAATTATCGGACAAGTTACAGCAGGTATATTTATGGTGATATATAATTATACTCAAATATATGATGGCAAAATACGTATAAATAATTATGTAAAGTTTATGAACTTTAAAAATAATGTTAAAGATGAAGGTAAATTAGTACTTGAAAAATCATTATTTACTATAGAATTTAAAAATGTTGGTTTTAGATATAATAATAAAGCAAAATATGTACTGAAAAATTTAAGCTTTAAAATAAGAAGCGATCAGAAAATTGCTTTGGTTGGTGTTAACGGAAGCGGAAAATCTTCAATAATAAAATTACTTCTTAGATTTTATGATCCTGAAGAAGGAGTAATTTTAATTAACGATAAAGATATTCGGGAATATACCATTGAAAGCGTAAGAAAATGTTTTAGTCCGATGTTTCAGGATTACTGTAATTATGCTTTTACTGTAAGTGAAGATGTTTCAATATCAAATTATAATGAGTCGCATAATGAGGAAAAAGTTCAGCATGCATTATATAAAAGCGGAGCATATGAATTTGTTGAAAAATTTCCTGATAAGCTGAATACTTATTTATCCCGTCAGTATGAAGAAGGGGAAGAATTGTCTGGCGGACAGTGGCAAAAAATAGCGCTTTCCAGAATGTTTTTTCAAAATGCGGAAATGTATATTCTTGATGAGCCTTCGTCAGCGTTGGATGCTGAATCGGAAGATGAATTATTTCGTAAGTTTGAAGAGCTTTATAAGGACTGCGGTGCGATATTGATTTCTCATAGACTGTCTAATGTTAAAACGGCAGATAATATTCTTGTCATAGGTGAGGGAAGAATCATTGAGCGGGGAAATCATAAGGAATTAATGAAATTAAATGGAAAATATGCACGAATGTATAATTTGCAGGCAAAAAAGTACAGCGAGATAACTGTATAAAAAATGAATTAAGTGGGATGAAGAGAATGAGCCGAATAAAAGCTGCTATTATCGACGATGGCGTCGACGTTTCTCAGTTCAGTAATATACAATCTTTTACAGTAAAAAAAGATTTAAGTATTAAAAAGGATTTTACTGCTGCAAAACAATATAATCATGCAACAACTTGTATGAAAATCATACAGAAATTTACAGATATCAGTAATGTAGATTGGTACAGTATAAAAATATTAGACGATGACAGTAAACTTGCAAATATAAATCAGTTTTTAAAGGCTCTTGAGTTATGTGCAGAATTAGGTGTAAAGATAATACACTTAAGTATAGGTACTTCTATATATGATGATTTTGAGTATGTTGAAAAATATGTAAATCATTTATGTGACATGGGTGTTATAATAGTTGCAGCATCCAGCAACAAAGGAACAGTGACATATCCTGCATATATGAATAATGTAATAGGCGTAAAAAACAATTATTTGTTAAAGGACGATAAATACATATTTAATGAAAACCCAATGGATCATATAGATTTCAGCGCCGCATCCGCACATATTTTACGCAGCGGTAAGGAACTGAATGTAACCATGAGGTCTAACAGTTATGCAGCTCCGATAATTACTGCAAAAGTAATTACGATATTGAATAATAATGAATCGGCATCATTTGAAAAAGTTTACAATTTATTAATGAAGAATTCGGTTAATAAAAATTGCAAGGTAAATACTGTATATTTTGATCCTTTATCCTGCGCAGACAGAGTTTTACTAAATATTGTTTCTGATAAAGATGAAGAGGATTTTTTGCCCTTTTCACAAATAAATTATCCTCAGTATATACTGCATTCGGAAACTTATAAAAGTGAACTGAACGAAATTGATTTAAGCAGATATGATCAAATAATTTTAAGTTTCTTGTCATTACAATATCAGAAATCGGAGATTATTTCTTATTTTTTGAATAATTATAATGGAAAAATAGCAGTTTATCATAACGATTCGTTTTTTGAATACAGTTCAAAAAATAGAAGTGAAGCGGAGCGTTTATGGTTATATAAAAATAAAATGTTTGAATCTTTAAAGGCGGATAATGAAGAAAATAAGATAAATATACCTGTTGTAGGCATTCATTGTGAATCAATTCAGAAACTGATTAACATAATTTATAAACTGAATTATAATTTTAAATCAGACGGGTACTATTGTGAATCATTTTTGGAAATGTCTCAGGCAGAATTACTTGGTTTTAATGTTATTCCCAATTTGAATATTAAGCAATTTTTATGTAAAAGCAGTAATTTTTTTAACTGTAATATAATTATAATAGGTTTTAGTAATTTGAACCTGATTGAAAAATTTAACGACTTTGACGTTATTATATGTCAGGATAAATACAAGAAAGAATTATCTTTAATAAATAATGATACTGTATATATTGATTGTAAAGATGATATGTATAAAAAGCTAATATCAATTTTAGAATGATTAAAAAGGGAGAAGTAGAATTATGGAAAATAAACCGTTTGTTCATATGTTGAAAACACCGCTTGCAAAATATGCTTTTGATGTAAATACAAATCAACTTATCCAGGTGAATGAAGAGTTATATGATTATTTAAAAAAATCAAGCGACGCTTCGATAAGCAGTGCAGCTAAAAAGCAGCTGGACTTTTTAACGTCTCACGGATATCTATCTAGTAAACACCCCAAAAAAATGAAACATTATCAGAGCGATTTGCTTGAATATCAGTTGAATGAAAATGTTGCACAAGTCACGCTTCAGGTAACTCAGCAATGTAATTTCAGGTGTTCTTACTGTCCTTATACTACTGCTGAATTTGATGTTCAAAGAAAACATAATTCTAATACAATGTCTTATGAGACGGCAAAAGCCGCCGTAGATTTCTTTGCGGAGCATTCTGCTAATCAGAACGACGTTTTTGTTGGGTTTTACGGCGGAGAACCTCTTTTAGAGTATGATTTGATAAAAGCAATGGTTGAATATTCAGAGAAAATATTCAAGGGAAAAAATCTGACATTTACTGTGACTACAAATGGTTCTCTTTTTACACCTGAAAATGTGAAGTTTTTTAACGAGCATAATTTCAATGTAATGATTAGTCTGGACGGTCCTCCGGAAGTACATGACAGATCAAGAAAATTTGCTGCAACTGGTATGGGTACATTTTCAGTAATAGCTAAAAATATACAAATGATAAAGGAAGATTTTCCGGAATTTTTTAATAAAATTTCATTTAATATTGTTATTGATCCGAGGTATTCATGTAACGATCTGCATGAAATGTTTAATAACAGTGAACTGTTTTCAGATTCCAATATTCGTTCAACCTTAATTGAGGATTTCTTTTCATATGAAAAAGTTATTTCTGATGAGGTTTACGATATTGAGCAAAATATACATGAATTCAAAGCATATTTATCCGAATTAGGCAAATACCCTAAGGAAAAGGTTTCTAAGATAGCTTACAATAATCTGCATCAAAATATAGCAAGACTTAATATGTCAATGCAGCCTCAAAAAACTCTATTGGATACTATGTCCCATAGCGGACCTTGTATTCCGGGGCAAAGAAGATTGTTTATCGATGTAAACGGTAATTTTTTCCCCTGCGAAAGAGTAAGCGAAACTTCCGATGCGATGAAAATAGGCGATTTAAAAAATGGATTTGACTTTGAAAATGCAAGAAAAATTCTTAATGTTGCAGATTTAACAGAAAAGCAGTGCTGTAATTGCTTTGCAATACGTCATTGCACCACATGTGCAAAATATTGCGATAATAACGGTGAATTGTCTGCGGAACTGAAGTTGTCAAATTGTAAAAACGTTCGTTTCAATGCAGAGGAGACATTTAAAAATTATTTGATATTAAAAGAATTAAAAAGTGTGTGAGGAAAGTATAAAATGAAATGCGAAAAAATTGGTATATATCCGTTTAATAATGACTGTAATGTATTTTTACAATATAGTGATTTAATATCTTCTGATTATAGAATTTGTGAATTAGCTTCATTAACCGGTTGGGGATTAACCGATAAAAAAGTACAATTGTATTCTAAAGATTATCAAATCAAATCGTCATTGCAGGAATTTGAGCAAACTGTGGATTCACTGTTTGTACCTGAATTTGACGTTTCTGAACAAGTTGAAAATATTATTGTAAATGAAATAGTAAATTATATTCCTAAAATAAGTAAAATAATGTGTTTTGCAAAGCTTACCGATAATAATTTACATAGGTTGAAATCAGAATGTAACGAATCGGGTAAATGTGTGTTGTATTACGCTTATGAAAATAATAAAATTGATGATAATAAACCATATTTAAAAAATGATGAGGTATATCTTGAACAGATCGATATACCTATAATAGCAGTAGCGGGAATGTGGGAAAATACCGATAAATTTAAAACATCACTGGTTTTAAGAGATAAGTTTTTAAAGGAAGGTTATAAGGTTACACAGATAGGTTCAAGAAAATATTGTGAATTATTTGGATTTCATTCATTTCCGGATTTTATGCTGAATCCTGAAATTTCGGAAAATAAAAAACCGCTGTTGTTTAATCGGTACATTAAAAATTTAGCTGAAAATGAAAAGCCTGATGTTATAATTATCGGAGTTCCCGGCTCAATACAATCTTTCAATGAAAAGCATACGAATCATTTCGGGATTTTGCCGTATTTGGTATTTCAGTCAGTATTGGTAGACTTTCTGGTAATGTGTACTTTCTATGAAAGTTCTTCTCCGGAATTTCTTGAGGAAGTATTTAATTTGTGTAAATACAGATTGTCATGTGAGGTTGATGTGTATCATATGTCCAATTTATTCTTTGATATGGACGAAACATTAGAAAAAGGTTTGATATTTACCAATAAATTGCCGCTTGAAATGGTTGAAAGAACTATAGAAGAAAAATACACTGAAAGCAGATTGCCTGTTATTAATATACATCAAAAGGATTCTGCGGATAAGTTATATAATATGATACTTGATAAGCTTTCAAATGATGTAAAAATTATGATATGAGGTGAAAAAATGCCGGTACAGGAAAAAAATTTGTTGAAAACAGAACAGATCAGCCAGTCGATCTTTGAAATTTTGGAAAATAATTTTGATTTGAAACTTGATAAAAATAATAAAAACATTAAGGATCAGAATTTTTTTGGTAAAATTATAAAGTTTAAAGCAAGAGATTTGGTGTATTTGATTTATTTACTTGAAAAGAAATATGATATTGTTTTTAGTGAAGATGACATAGATAATGTGTCTATGTATACAATTAACGGTTTATCTGAGATAGTTTCAAAACATTTAAATTAAATTGCTGCTCAAATGAGTACATATTCTCATTTTTGCATATATGGGCCCAAAAAATAATACTTTTAGAAAGGAGGGAAAATGTTATGAAAAAGCTAGTTAAGGCTAATACCGGCAGAAAAGACAGTGTAGAAGCTTATGCTTGCGCTTGCAATTGCAGTTGTCCATGTGCCGGAGGTGCAAACAAGGTTACTCAAGCAGTATCCAATAGTTCTACAAGTGCACAGAAACCTAATAATAAGTAATTGCGTTATTAGAGTATGTCATTAGGAGGAAAATACAATGAAAAAGCTAGTTAAGGCTAATACCAACAGAAAAGACAGTATTGAAGCTTATGCTTGTAATTGTTATTGTCCATGCAATGGAAGTGAAAACAAAGTTACTCAAGCAGTAAGCAGAAGCGCTGGAAAGGCAATTAAGTAATTATTTTATTCAAAAATGTTATTAGGAGGAAAATGCTATGAGAAAGCTGATTAAGGCTAATAATAGCAGAAAAGACAGCGTAGAAGCTTATGCTTGCCGTTGCAGTTGTTCATGCAGTTGTACAGTTGGTAATAATAGTAAGGTAACACAGGCTGTAAGTAGGAGTGCATATAGTAATTCTACAGCAGTATATCCAAAATATAAGTAATTATTTAGGCGTCTATTAAAGTATAAGAAGCAATCTGTAAAAAGATTGCTTCTTATAATCAATTAATAAATAATTAACAAAAAGTTCTTATTTTATTTACAAAAATAATGCAATAATTATCGATTTGGAATCGTTATATATATAGTAAGTGAAAATATAAAGAGATAGATATATGTATTATAATGCTTTTGGTAGGTTTTTCCAAGGTTAAATACTTAATTTATCTGAATATTATCTGACATATGAAAGGAGTCAGCTTATATGAAAAATAAGTTTAATACTATGTTTAGACGATTTGCAGCTTTGGCGTCAGCAGCCGTTATGTTAACAGCAGCCGGAACAGGTTGTTCCGGTAAAGATAAGGTCACTATTCAGGAACCGACAGATAAATTGGTGATTTATGGAGGACCTGTAGTTGATAAGGCTTTAAAAGCGGCATTAAGCAGTTTTAAGAATTTATATCCAAATGTGGAAGTAGAATACAAAGAATTCGGTACTTCTGATGATCCGGAAGCTGAATCGAATTATCTGGAAACAATAAAAAATGAATTATCTTCCGGTAAGGGGCCTGATTTGATTCTCATGCACAGTTCAGAATATGATGATATTTATCGTATGATGAAAAGTGAAAGTTTTCAGGATTTAAATCCTTTGCTGGAAAATGATGAGTCTTTTGATAAAGGACTATACAATGAAATAGTTTTTGATTCCGGAGTTTTTGAAGGCAAACGCTACTTTATTCCTATATCATATAGTATGCGTGTTCTGTTAACCTCACAGGAAGCACTGGAGGCGGAAAATATTTCTGTTGATAATAATTTAAGTTTTGATGATTTTTCTAATATAATGACAAATTATGTAGATAAATATGAAAGCAATATGGATAAAACCTTTTTTACTTTGGAAGGTATGAAGCTGGAAACATTTTTTCCATGGAATGGCATGAATCTTTTAGATTATGAAAAAAAGAAAGTTTTGATTGATAATGATGATTTCAAGAAAACCATGGAGTTATATAAAAAATATTATAATATGGATAACAGGGAGCAGGAATCGGTACTTTCAACATATCTAGGTGACGGTGCTGTTATGATCAACAGCGGCAGCTGCTTATTTGAATCCGGTATATTAGGTGGGGTGTCAAAGGCTTTAGAAGTTTATTCAGCCTTGTTGACTGATAAAACGCCGGTGCTTAGCCGTTTTCCGTCAATAAACGATAAAAATGTGGCTACGCCTAAGTATATGGCTGCTATCAGAAGCGGCAGTCCTAATCAGGCAAATGCTTATTCATTTATAAAGATTCTTTTATCTGAAGATTATCAGAATAAAAATGCTGTTTTTAGCGAAGCATGTTTAGAGATTCCCGTACTGAAATCAGCTTTGGAAAATGGTATTGACAGTTGGAATAAAAAATTCGGAGGGCAAAAAGATACTGAACACGGAGTAACATTAACAGCCCTTTCTGATGCTGATAAGGATAAGTTTATTGATATTTACAGTAATGTAGACGCATGTGAATTGTATAACAATAATTTGATAAATTTCGTATGGGAAGCAATGGAACCTTATTTTAAAGGCGAAAGATCATACGATGAATGTCAGAAAAATTTATATAATAAATTAGAGCTTTATATAAATGAATAAAATTACAGCTGAAAAACAGTATATTTATTTGTATTTTATATAAAGTATTCCAGACTTTGAAAGATTGGAGTTGTATATGAATGAATAAATTAATGTCAGCTCGTAATAAAAAAACTAAATTAGCAAAAAAAGATGCAGTTACCGGTTTTATCTTTTCTATGCCGTCTATAGTCGGAATGCTTGTATTCTTTTTGATACCATTTATAATATGTATAGCATTATCATTGACTGATAATATAAACAGCATGAATTTTGTGGGTATAGATAATTATGTTGATATAATATCCAGCCAGACCTTTAGATTAGCTGCGTGGAATACGTTGAAATTTATTTTGGTATCCGTACCTTTGATCATGGTTTTTTCATTTTTAATCGCATCACTGCTGTATCAGAAATTAAAAGGATTTGAATTTTTCAGATCAGTATTTGTATTTCCGTTGGTACTTCCGGTTTCTTCAGTCATATTATTTTTTCAGATGATCTTTGCTGAAAAGGGATTAGCTAACGATGTTCTTTCTTTAATGGGATTACCTGTTAAGGATTGGCTTAATTCTTCAGCTTCTTTTATAGTTCTTGTAATCTTATATGTCTGGAAAAACTGCGGATATAATATTATTCTTTTTCTGGCTGCCTTAAATTCTATACCTAAAGCGTATTATGAGGTTGCAGATTTGGATTCTACCAGCAGATTCAAAAAGCTTATAAACATAACGTTACCAATGATTTCTCCGCACTTGTTTTTTATTTTGATAATATCAATTATAAATACTTTTAAATCTTTTAAAGAGGCATATATTTTGTGCGGTGATTATCCTCATAAAAGTATCTATATGATCCAGCATTTTATGAATAATAATTTTCAAAATCTGAATTATACCCGATTATCTGTAGGATCTATTCTTGTTTTTATAATTATATTTATTATTATATTATTATTGTTTAAGTTCAAAAAAAGATTGGGAGATATTGAATATGGTTAAAAAATTCAGGTTTTCATATGGCAAAATTATTTCTTATATAATTTTGAGCTTGTTATCGGTTGTAGTACTGATGCCGGTCGTTTTTATGATTTGCGGTTCTTTAATGGGGAAGTCGGAAATATTAAATAGTTTCGGAAATTTGATCACTAATGATAATACGGACAGCAACTTTCATATTATTCCGAATCAAATAACTTTAATGGGGTATGCAGATGTTTTTTTACTTGACCCATCTTATTTGATGAAATTCTGGATCTCAATTTTTATATCTGTTACAATCGTAGTCGGTCAGGTTATAATATCGTGTTTCAGTGCGTACGGTTTAGCCAAGTTTAATTTTCCGTTTAAAAATGTAATATTTTATCTTGTAGTTATTTTGATGATGCTGCCTGTTCAGGTAACGTTAGTTCCGAATTACATATTGTTTGATAAGATAGGACTGATAGGATCTTATCTTTCTTTGATACTTCCCGGCATTTTCAGTACCTTTGGCGTATTTCTTCTGACGCAGGTGTTTTCTGCTATTCCTAATGATATGATTGAGGCAGCGAAAATTGATGGAGCAAATCATTTTCAGATATTAATTAGGATAATTATACCATGTTCCAAAACCGGAATAGCGTCTTTAATTATATTATGTTTTATAGATTCATGGAATATGATTGAACAGCCGTTGGCCTTTTTGAAAAATTACTTGAAATATCCGCTTTCAATATTCCTTTCACGTATAAATGATACTAAATTAGATATAGCTTTTGTGTGCGGAGTATTGGCAATTATTCCTGTTTTCATATTGTTTTTATTTTTTAAAGACGCTTTAATAAAAGGTGTTGAATATTCTAATATGAAATAATTGAATTATACTGTAGAGGTGAATGTTAATGGAACAAAAAAATAATAAAAAGTTTTTGATTCAAATATCTGTTATTGTATTGATTATATTGCTCTTGTGTACTTTTCTTTCAAAATCAATTTATAATATGTCTCTTCCATATGTAGAGGTAATAAATCCTGCTGCGGAAAAGCTTTCGGTGTCTTCAAGTGCAACCGGTGAGGTAATGGTTGATAGTCAGAAAATATGTTACAATGTTCCATTAAAAATAACGGAAGTTTATGTAAAGGAAAATGATGAAGTTAAAGCCGGAGACGTCCTCTTTGAAGTAGACAGCAAAGAATTCTCTATAAATATACAAAAGAAAGAACTTGAGGTTCAAAAAATTGAAGATCAGCTTGACCAATGGTTATCATATAAGGATCGTGCTAAACTTGAAGATGAATTGGAAATTGCCGAAGGAGAGCTTGAACTGTATAAAGAGCAGGTTCCTTATGATGGAAATGTTTATGCTGAAAATAATGGTATTATATCTGAAATAAAGGTAAACTCCGGAGATTTGACTAAGGAAGGCGATACCTTGGCGGAAATTACAGATGAAGCTCAAAGTATGTCTGTAAAATTTTCATTTGGTCAAACAGACGACGTACTGTGCAGAGTCGGAGATGAGGTACAGTTGACTTATATGGAAACTGCGTGGTATGAAGGTAAGCCGTCAACTGAAGAAAAAACTGTTAATACTACGGTTATTAAAAGAGAATATGATACTGAAAAAAAGCAGTATTTCTTTTATGCCGAGATAGATAACAGTAATAAAAAATTTTATGAGGGACAGAAAATAAAAGTCAATTATATTATTTCCTCGGATTTATATGAAAATGTTGTTCCTTTAAATGCAATTTCTAAAGATGAAAATAGAGATACTGTAGTTTATGTTTTACAGTCTAGAGACGGTTTGTTTGGTGAAGAATACTATGTAAAAAAAGTTAAAGTAGATCAGTTGGAAAAAAATAATGTGAAGTCGGCTATTAACGGCGATGATATAAGTGCTTATATTGAAGTCGTAGTATCATCGTCAAGAGCGCTTACCTCTGGGGAGACTGTGAGGGTAGTACGGTGATTATAACTAAGTATTCAAAGCTTAAATTATTTTTATACACAATAATTTTTGCACTTTTTATGTTTATGAGTATTTCAGTACGGCAGCAAGTAATATCAGCGCTGCCTGAGGCTGTAGAATATGTATCAAAAAATAATACGGACTATATAACGCTTTCTGAGATTAAACAAGCCGTTAATAATTCAGATGATATTATGACAGTAAATGTACAGAACCGTAAAAACGGAACAGCTGAGGCATACCATACTTCTCTTTTATCTGATAATGTCAATATTATACTTACTGATGAAAATTATCCTGAAATACATAATATAAATATGATAAAGGGCAATTTTTTTTCAGCAGTTATTTCAGAATCTGATGCAATAGTAATAAGCGACAGTCTGGCAAATTTGCTTTTTAAAAGTATAGATATTATTGGATGTCAAATGATATTGAATGGTGAAACCAAGACTATTTCCGGAGTCTATGAGAATAACGAAAGCTTTGTAAGTGATTTATCTTCTAATGGACTTGAAACAGTGTTTGTACCGGTATATTATCAAACTGATATTAATGATTCGACTAGAATTGAAAGCTTTTATGTCAAAGGAAATAACGGCTCAATCGGCAATAAGGAAATCCAAGAATTAGATGCACTCCTGAATAATAAGCTTGAATTATATAAACAAAATGATTTAAATTCTTCAAAAAAGTTATTGATGCAGCTTTTTAATATCATAATATTCGTTATAGGACTGATTGTGGTTGTAAAACTTTTTTCTGTAATTTTTAAAAATATAAAAAAAATAGTAAATTATATTATAGCTGTCAAGGGTTTTGACAATGCAGTTCCGTCAGTAAATGTAAAATTATGCATACTCGGTACCATATTATGTATTGCTTTTATAATTCCTATAATAGTTTTGTGTACGTTTAAAATATACATACCCGAAGGTTTTATACCTGAACATGACCGTATATGCGATATTTCTTATTATTATGACTATATGTTGAATTTCGTTCAGGGAATAAGAACAGAGGATAGATGGAATTATTATCAGGAGTTAATACTGAGTTTTTATGTGATTTTATTTGTTTTGGGAATTAGTACAGTTATAATGTTTATAAAAACGTTTTTTATGTATATTAAATTTTTCCGTACATATGCGGAAGGCTTTAATGATTCGGTGCAAAAAACTTTAGTAAAGGATGAAAGGAATGAAAAATAAACCGGTTGTAGGAATTCTTTTGGATACAAGGGGCGATCCGCCATACATAAGCGTAGGGAAACTTTGGAAACAGTCTATTAACATACTACAGGAAAAATATTCAATAGAAGTTTTAGAAATTGATTCTTATAAAGTAGAAAACGATAGCAGATACAGAGAATTTGTTCAAAAAATTGATTTATTAATGGTCTTATCTCCCTATTATACTATAGACAGAACTGTGAAAAAGTTTCCGGTTGTTGCTTACGGTTTAGGATCAATGCAGAAAGGCGGTCATTGGCTTTATGACAACAAAGACAGTTTTAAAAGCTATGATTCGATTATATTAAATTCTACTGCTTGTCAGAGTATATTTGAAGAATTAGTTATGGATAATAGTTTGAAGTCATGTTTTATACCTTTTGGTGTGGATACGTCGATCTTTTATCCTAGACCAAATAAGTCGGAACTGCGAAAAAAGTATAATGTTCCGGAAAACGCTTTTATTATGCTGTACTGCGGTAGGATCAATTTACAGAAAAATCCCATGCTGCTTCTCAGTATACTTAGAGATATGGCAGATAAATATAAAAATTTATATTTAATGTTTATGGGTTCTTTTGATAATTTTTATATACCGGAATTTTCTGATAAACCGTCGCCAGATACTAAAAATGAATTTTATAAAATGGTTGAAGAGTTTAATCTGAATTCCAGAATTATAATGTTTGATACTCAGAATATTTCCCAAACTTATGCGGAAATGATTTGTTTGGCCGATATAGGTATTAATCTGACTACTTTAATAAGTGAAAATTTTGGTTATACTCCTGTTGAAATGCAAGCATGCGGTTTGCCTGTGATAGGTACTGATTGGGGCGGACTAAAGGATACTATTGTAGATAATGTAACCGGATTCAGTATTCAAACCGTTTTATCGAAAAACGGTGTGAGGATCAATTTAGAGCAAATTAAAAATAGGATAGAATTATTAATTAATAATCCTGAACTATTAAAACAAATGGGAGTTAATGCAAGGGAAAACGTTATAAATAATTATTCTTATACATTATTTGCCGACAGAATTCAAAATCTGATATCTGAAACATATAATGAATTTATATCCGGAAGCATGAATGAGTCGGAAATAAAACTGAATCCGATCATGAAAAAAATGTCTCATGATATAAAAAATAATTATGGAACTTCACGGTGTGTAAGCTGGGAGTATCTTCATCCCGAAATAGATTTTGACCATTATGATTTGATCGTTTCAAAATGTGCAACAGGAAAAGCAGATGATATCCAATGGAATAAGGAGGATATTGTTTCAAAAGGATTTGACTGGTCAGTAATAAATGGCAAATTTAAATCATACGATCCACGATGGAATCAGTCGTTTGAATTAGTTGATTGGAGTTTAAACGACACGGAATTGAAATTTCTTGAATCAGTTGACAAGGGTCATACTATTGATGAGCTGATAAGTACATATAATCGTGAAAATACTTTTGAACTGTTGAATACTCTGACTTATAAAGGCTTGCTTATGCCGTTTAAAAAGGAAAATATGTATGTCACTGAATGAAACTGGTGCGTTTATAGTACCGCATTATAACGACGGAAACGAGATAGAACTTAAGTGGTTTGGAGAAGCTTTAAATAGTGTAAAATTACAAACTGATAATGACTGGAAGATAATTGTAATTGACGACGCTTCAACATCTGAAAAAGCAATAAGCTTTCTGAAACAAATGAAAAAGGACTTTTCTGAAAAGATGGAGGTTATTTTTTTATCAGAAAATCTGGGCCCCGGCAATGCTCGTAATATCGGTATTAAGAGAGCTTTTGAATTGGGCTGCCCATTTGTTCTATTCCTTGATCAAGATGATATTTCCCATCCTGAAAGACTTGAGGTTACAAGAAAAATATTTAACCGTCAACAGGAAGCCGGAGTTGTTTACAGTACATTTCAGGTAATTGATGATAATAGCAATATTGTGCCTGAAAATAAAATTATACCGTCAATTCAGGAAATACTTGACAGTCATGTCAATAATCCTCCACAGGGTAAGAATGTATGGATAAGAATTGCAACTGAAACCGGATATGTTAATCTTACGTCGTCTACAAGCGTACGTACTGATGCGGCATTGAAGTGTCCGTTTCCTATTGAAAGGGTTTCAGAGGACTATTATACATGGCTGACTTATTCTGCGTCAGGTTATCAATTTGTTTACACTCCTTTGATTCCCAGCGGGTATAGAATACCGCAAATTGTCAACGGTTCCAGATCAAGAAGTTCCTCGGGAGGAACGCATACGTTTAATATGATCAAGAGTATTATTGATATGAGAAGTATTCAGGCTGCTGCTGATATAGCTTATAAAAACGGAAGCTTTACAGATAAACAAATAAAAGAGATAAAGGTGAGATTCTGTTTAAAAAAATCAGAATCAATGGCAATAGACGGCGAAAAGGAAATCTCAGAAGATTATATTTACAGAGCAAGGGATATTGACAATGAATTGACTGAAAAATTATTAAAGGAAAAGGAAAGTATGTTTTATGGCGGTATTATTGACTAATTCAGTGGCAACAAATGGAATTAATAAGACTGTTCAGATGCTCAATCAGAATGTCTCTTCATTGGACGCTATTGAATCCGGAATCAGATTAGTGGAATCAGATCCTGAAGCGGGGTGGGTTGGATATGGAGGCCATCCCAATCTGCTTGGGACAGTAGAATTGGATGCAGGTATCATGGACGGTTTAACTCTTAATGCAGGAGCAGTTGGAGCGTTGTCCGGATATTTGCACCCTATTTCTGTTGCCAGAAATGTAATGGAAAAATTGCCTCATGTTTTTCTTGCCGGAAACGGCGCTGCTAAATTCGCAAAGGATTGTAATGCAGAATCCGGAGACAATCTTACTATGCGTACTTGTAAGGACTGGAATGACTGGCTGAATAATAACCGTAATTTAAGTGAATCAAATAATTGGCCGGACGTAAGCCTGATCAGATTGTCAATGTTGACTGCTAATAATAAAACAGCAAAAGGTACTACAATTTTTCTTGCGCAGGATAATGACGGAAATTTTAGTGCCGGTTCAAGTTCAAGCGGTTGGAGCTTCAAATATCCCGGCAGACTTGGAGATTCGCCTGTTATTGGTTCCGGTATATATGCTGACAATAGATACGGAGCAGCTGCTTGTACCGGAATGGGGGAATTGACTTTAAGGTCTAATACTGCAAGGTCTGTTATTCTTTATCTAAAAATGAATATGACGTTAAAAGAAGCTTGTTATGAGGCATTAAATGATTTGAGAGCTATAAAAACCGATTTCAGAGGCGGAGTTACGATTTATGCTTTAGACGCAAAGGGAAATCGTTTTGTATTGTCTGTAAGGGCTTTGGATAAAGGATTGCCTGAATGCGATACTTATTATTGGTACTGGGATAATCAGTATGATGAGCCTGTCAAAATGAATGCGGTTATGGAAAATTGGTAGAAAGGGAGGATTGCTTTGAAAGATTATTTGAGTATGCATTATTATTATAATGATGATGGTACGGCAGATGAGATTGTGGATTCTCTTGGGGATTGTCTTGTTCAAAGCGCATATGTAATATTGAAAAATAAATATAATATGCGAAATGATTATTATAAGGCATTTTTAAATGAAACTACTGTTAGATTAAGTTTATATAATGATAACAGCATCGCTTGTTTTGCAACGATTGAAAATAATTTTAATAAAATGTTGTTTTCAATGAAAGAATATGAAGAAAATGAAAATACCGTTAATAAAGTCAGTGAAATTTTAAATTCAGGTGAAATACCGGTTATTAAAACCATTGTCGAAAGACTGCCCTATTCATCATTTTATAATGAAGCTTATAAGCTGAATCAGATCAGAACGCATCATGTATTTTTAATTGTTGGCGAAGATACAGATAATTTTTTCTTTATAGATAATCCCAGCGTAATATCGTATGGCAGATTTGAAGCATTTTCCGGTAATAAAGAAGTGGGCGTTTTACCTAAAAATATTTTGTATAATGCTACAAAGGATGTTAGTAGTATTTTTGTTTTTAATTTTAATATGGATACGATTGATAAATATATTAACAATCCGTTATTCGCTTTTGCAAATTCAAGAAATAATTATTTGAAGGAAAGTGAAACGGAAGATAATTTATTGCATTTTTTTGGAAAGCAGGCGTTGTTAAAGCTAAAAGAATTATTTGAAATGGAGTGTATTGATCTAGAGTCTGTAGCCCCTTCAAAAGACAGAAGTATGATTGTATATTTAAATTGGAAAATCTGGAATATAAAAGGACGCAGAAAATTGTTACGGCATTATTTAAATGAAAATAAGAGTAATATTGGAGAAAAAGGTATAAAAATGATAAGTGTTCTGGACAATTCTATTACTCATTGGTTGTTATTGTACAGAGTTATATACAGAGATTATCTTAAGGGAAATTTAATTTTGGGAAATCAATATGTCAAATTGTTAAATGAAATTATTATATGTGAAGATGAAATATATGGGTTATTAGGTTCTTAAACCATTTAAGATATTAACATCAGTCCAATTAAAAAGCCAAGCGTTTAGCTTGGCTTAAATTCGTGTTGCTATATTGCTTTTTTCAATGCAGCGGTCATATTTTGAGGGGTATGTATATACAAAACGCTGTGTATTTCTGTTCTGTAATTTGCGGAGCAGGCTCTCTTATATAGGTAAATTTACGGCATTGTAATCATCAACAGATATACTAAATTTTTTTAGTGGCTTGAGAAATGAGACGAATTATGTTAAAATATAGTTTATATGATACTATTATGTTTTAATGGTAACTATTAATTTTATCTAAGGAGAGCGAACATATGAGTATAATAGGAAATTTATTATGGTTTATTTTGGGCGGAATTATAAGCGGGTTAAGTTGGATTTTGTCTGGGTGTCTATGGTGTATTACTATAATAGGTATTCCGATAGGTATACAGTGTTTTAAATTTGCTTCTATAGCATTTTTTCCGTTTGGAAAAGAAGTTGTCTATGGCGGAGGATCAGTGTCGTTGATTGCAAATATATTCTGGCTGATATTAAGTGGAATTCCAATGGCTATCGGATATTTACTTTTAGGTATTTTATTGTCTATAACGATTATTGGCATTCCATTTGGAAAACAGATGTTTAAATTAGCAAAACTTTCTTTAATGCCATTTGGGGCTACTATACAACATATTTAAAATAGAGTAAAAATAATGGAGATTTATTATGCTCCATTATTTTTTTATTATAATTTTTCTTTATTTTACCAATATATATTAAGAATATATAGATGTATTATTGTAAATTAAATCTAAACAAGATGCTATTATGTGCAATGTGCCAAACGAAAACCTTTAATTATGAATCAAAGTACTTGAAAATTCGTGATTATGCACTAATTTGATTAAGGCGGAAGGTTTTTTCTTGACATTTTTAATATAACAGTTTATAATATAGATAAATTGATTTTTATTATTTGCTTTGTAGCAAAAATTAAACTTTAATTCCAGAAAGGAGAAAAAATGACTGACAAGGAATTGCGTAAGCTTAAACGTGCTGAATTGCTGGAAATTATGTTTTATCTCCAGGAGGAATTAAGCAATGTGAAGCAGGAAAATGAAAGCTTGAGGGTACGTGTTGATGAATTGACAAAGGCTGCTCTTAACTCAAAAACAGAATTATCTGAAGATTGTATGCAGGAAATAATTCACGCTGTGAAGAATGCTGCAGAAAGCTGCTTTGTAAACGGACAGCAGCACAATGCGTCCGGCAGCAGTGAATGTAAAAAGGTCGGAACGGAGCAGTGAGACAGGCATGAACAGTGAGAAAATAAGGGATCTTCCTACGGCTGAACAGCTTGAATCTGAAATGAAGCGTATCAGATATAAAAGAGGATACTTAAAAACTTTGTATAATACAGTTGCTTCATTGCTTGTAGTAGCAGCGGTTGCAGTTTTGATATCAATGCTTTTTCTTCCGGTTCTTCGTGTTACAGGTGAAAGTATGTCTCCAACCTTGAATAATGACGAGCTTATAATATGCAATAAGCGAAGTAACTTTAAAAGCGGAGATATTGTGGCGTTTTATTTTAATAATAAAATTCTGCTTAAAAGAGTAATCGGAACTGCCGGTGACGTTATTGATATCAGCGAGGACGGTACGGTTTATGTCAACGGTGTGATCCTTGATGAACCGTATCTTAGTGAAAAAGCTTTTGGTGAGTGTGACATTGAATTGCCGTATCAGGTGCCTGATAACAGGGTTTTTGTTATGGGAGATCATCGTTCGGTTTCGATTGACAGTAGATCGTCTTCAGTTGGATGTATTGCAGATGAATATATTATTGGAAAGGTTATTTTGAGACTTTGGCCATGGGAATGTATCGGTATTGTTTAAAAGAATGTCTATTTTTTGATGATATACAATGTATAGATAAAAAAGCATTTAAGGGGGGAGTAATTCGTGAAGGAATTTCAGTCGATAATTCTTAAGTTTGTGAAGAATCATGAAAGACATAAGAAATATCTAGCTTTTCTTATGGCTCTTTCAATTATGGTTTCTTTTGCAGTACCGTTCAGCTTAATAATGCCGGCGATCAGTATGACGGCGGAAGATGCTCAGTATGCAGATGACATGCCTACGATGTATTCTGCCAGCGGAAAAGAAAGTCATACTACTCGTCAGCATCCGCATGGTCCGGCGAGACCAAATATTGATAATCCTTATTTCACTGGTGTGGCAAATGAGATTCCTGGTGCGGATGCGGATGGTAATCCGTCAAAGGATTTTACAAATAATATTACATCAACATCAGTTTGGGTGGTAGATGCTGATAAAGATAAATATCAAATTGAGCAATCGGGTAATTCGGCAACTATAAAGGTACCTGAGGGATCAGATTATACGAGCGTAAACTTGAGATTTGAGTTGCAGTATACGATTTCAAGTACGGAAAACGGTGTAAATACCGTTACAAAAGAACGCCCTTGTATCTACTATCAGCTGCCGGACGGCGTTACGGTTCCTAGTGAATATTATGGAAATGATAAGATTGTTATTGATGATGGAGTTACAGCCGGTTATTTTTCTATCAATGAACAAGGATTGATAGTTATTCAGTTTTTGGATTCTTATATTGATGATAAAATTGCTCACAGTCCAAACTTCACCGGTACAATAACTTTTAATGGTACAGTATCTAGAGATAACGATGCGGACGGTGACCGTGTTATAACAATAGGTGATCTTACACTTGATGTTCAGTTTCCGGACAAGAACTATTCTATTATAAAGTCCGGTTCTGTTAAGGCAGTTGATGAAACCGGAAAACCATATATTGAATGGACCGTTTCTCTCTCTAGTTATTATAACCAATCATTGAACGGTTATAAACTTGTTGATGAAAAATTTAAGGATAGCGCTAATATTACAATTAACCCTTCAGGGCTGGGCAGCTTTGATGAAAACGGAAACTTTGTATTTGATGCTGATCCGCCTCGTGACGAAAACGGAGACGCAACCGTAACATTTACTTATAAAGAATACATTGATGATATAAATAAAGATTATCAAAGCGGTAATCTGACAAAAGAAAATGAAGCTAAACTTCTGAGTCCTGATTCCAGCACGGAAGTGGCTAAGGATAAAAAGCCGGTTACTCTTTTAAAACCGAATATATATAAAAGTGGTAAACCGGACTATGATGTTACCGGAGCACATGATAAGACAGTTTATTGGAATATAGATGTATCGAGTCCGTACGGAACTTCGCTTGAGGGTTATCAGGTTTCTGATGCTAAGTTTACCGATGCTCATAATTTAAAAGTGACCTCCGGCGGAAAAGATGTAGCCTTTGAATTACAAGGAAACACAATTGTGTTCGGAGATGCGGCTCCTAGCTCGGTCGTTATTACATATGAACAGGACATTTCGGATATTATCAGCGGCGGCAATAATTATACAAATGTTGAGAATGCCGCAACGCTTCTTTATCCTAACGGAAATGAAGCTAATAAGGGTTCTACAAGTGTGAATTACAATTCTACTAATCCTTATAAACTTAATAAAAACGGTAGTCACAGTTATGATACAGGTTTAATTACTTGGACTGTGAATGCAACGCTTAATGACAGAAATAATAAAAAAATTACTCTAAACGGTTATGAACTGACAGACCCGTCTTTTGAGAACATTGATTTGAGTAATATTAATATTTCTTCAGCAAACTTTGGATATTCCGGTATGACGGCTGAGTATGACGCTCAAAATGATAAAATCATTTTATACGGTTATAACCGTGATACTAATAAAAATGATATTAAACATGCTGAAATAACTAAGAATGGCAGTACTCTTACAATTACTGAAGCTGCTCCTTTCTCGGAAGTTCAAGATGAAAGTAAAGTACTCGGAATACATGATATTACATTTACTTATACTACTGAGGTAAAAAATGCCGGTGATGACGGTACTGAAGTATTAACTAATGGCAGCGGTGAAAAAGTTATTAAAAACAGTGTCAGTGATAATCATGACAACAATGAAAACGGAGAAGTAACTATATCAACCAGAGAACAGCTTGTAAAAACACTTAAAAGCAATGCCAATGATATGGAATACGTCAGTGACATGACCGAGAATGAAGCAAAAATTTTGAAATGGGAATTGAATCTCATTCAGGATACGGGCTTTTCTTCCATTGATAACGATAAGGTTCTGGTAGATGTAATGAACGCTACAAACGGCGGTGATCATTACCTTAATATTGAAACGCAGAAAAACAATATTAAACTTTACGTTAAAAAAAGTGAGTCAGGTGAAGAAAAACTACTTACAGAAGGTTCTGATTATACTATTGAGTTTTATGATTCCTCCGGACAAAATGCCGATGCGGTCACTGAAGGTCATGCAAAGCAGTTTAGAATTGAATTCAACAGTAATATAGATGACGAAGGCTATAAGTACATGCGTGTTGAATATGAAACTACTGCTGATGTTTCCGGAGTAAATAAGCCTGCTGAGGGTGAGTCCACTGAAAGCAAGTTCTCTAACAATGCAAGCTTTGGTAACAGTTCATCGGGAGATACTAATTATACATTTGAACTTCGTGATGACAGCATGGTCGAAAATGTAAGCATTTCAGTTAAAAAGAACTGGGTTAATGACAATAACGATTCCGAAAGACCTCAAAGTATAAAATATATGCTTCAGCGTAAGCTTGGAACGAACGGAGAATGGGAAACTATTTATAAGAATTCCGAAGGTAAATGGGTAGCCATTGATGATTCAGTTGATGAAAGCTCTTATATTCAGACGTTAACTCATGATGGTTACGGAAATTGGCATAATGCTTATACATGGAATGATTTACCTAAGGAGACGGCAGAGCATAATGATCTTTACTATTATCGTGCTGTAGAAGTTGATGTTCCCGATGGATATAATGTATCATATTCTAATGAGAATGGTATTAATTCCGGTGAGTTTACAATTACGAATACTAAGAAAGCCTCCATTGAAAAAATTGCTTTAGATAAAAATGGAAATCCGTTGCAATCCAATGAGTTAGTATATAAGGATCTGCAAAAAACTACATACAACGGTACAGAATATTATGTATTTGGCTGGCAGATCAATTTGCCGAAGCAAGATGCCACAATAACGGATACTCTTTGTGAAGATTCTGTTTTGTTGGAGGGATATGATTTAGGTGAAACAAATACTTGGGGGCACTCAGTAAAATACCCCCGTATTTATACTGCCGACGGCTCTTCTTGGACTTTAGAAAAGAATAAACAGAGCGGTGAAACTTATACATATTCAGGTAATACGGTCGAATTCAAAGTTCTTGCTAATAACTCAAAAGTTGTTTACTATACCGGTATTCCGGTAAGTACATTTGATAGTTCATATAATGAGTCTAAGAGTTATCGTGTTGATAATACCGTTATCTATGACGGCGACAGCCAAACAGTTAGTGTTAATGTTGTTGAAAAAACAATTGGTGGTCCGGATATTTCTGATGCGGGTCTTTTAGGTAAGTCTGTAAATGACGAAGCCGGCACTAATAAAGATAACAACATATACGTAAACGGCGGTGTAGTAAAATATGTTGTCTATGTAAATCCGGAGGGCAAAAAACTTTCAAATACTGATGAATACGATTTGACAGACTCATTTATGTTTGATAGTTATGCCGGTCTTTCGGCAGAGGAGATCATGGAAAAACTCTCCGCAAGACTTGATAATATTACTGTAGAAGAAGTAAATGCCGATTGGGATGAGAATGGAAATGTAACAGGCGCAACTGTCATACGTCCTCTTAACCATAATGAATACAGATATACAGTAGATTATAACAATGCATCAACAGAATTAATTCCTCTAAACCTTATCTGCAATCGTTATGATCAAACTTTATATATTTATGATGCTGATAATGGTTATAAGACTATTAATGATGAAGTCTCTATAGAGCTATTAATCAGTGGTACAGCAAATAAAACGGGATACTATTTGATTGATGGAAATAAAGTAACCCTTGATTTTGATTCAAACGGTCATGCAACATATGTTTGGAAAGGAAAACTGGAATCAAATTATTCTAAACAACTTACAATAAAAGAACAGAAAATAAACGGTTCCGGTGAATGGGTTGATTTAGAATGGAATGATGATAAAACTTTCCAGGATGTTGTGCTTCAGAACGCAAGTTATGAGAAGATGACAAGTTTCTCTGCTGCAAAAATCAACCTTACTGTTCCTGATGAAACGGCTCTTAAAATTACTTATTCATATAAGCTTTCAAAAGATGGTATAGACCTTGGCACCAGAATTGATGGTGTTGCATGGGGCGGAAACGATGTATTTACTGCTTCAAATTCAATTTCATTGAATACTGGTAATGCTCAGGCAACTGATTCGACTGATGATCAGTCATTTATTGTAAACAGTACTGCTGCAACAGTTACAACAGGTAATTTACCGCAGATTGTTAAATATGATGTAAATGATTATAGTTTACAGTTGAATGCCGGCTTCTTGATTGCAAAATATGAAGGAGATAATAATTGGAATTATGCTATTAAAGATCAATGGCAGAAATATGACAGTGGAGAATGGATCGATATTGACGAAAAGGATGCGCAATCCACTGATAATATCATGCACTCTCTTACATTTGATGCATTGGCTGAAGGAAATCAAGTTCCTGATGTAGCTGTAACAATCAACATTAAGGGAGAACCTTATAAGGTGGATTTAAATGACGGTGATTTTTATAAGATTATAGAAATAGTTCCGCCTGATGGATATGAGGGTTCTAATCTTACTTTTACTGATGAATATCCTGATTTGAAATCATTATTGATCGCGTATGCCAAAAATCCGGACAGTTTTAAGGACAGTGATTATTATAATTTCTTAAAGAACTTCGTTTCCACTCACTATATTGAATATGGAACGAAAAAACTTTCACAATATCCGGATGGTGTTACATCGGGAAATCTGATTAAAGTAAGTACGGGTGGTTCTGTTAATATTTACGATAATCAATTAATTAATGTTAAATCCGAGAAAACGTGGGATAGAGAAGATCACTATAGGTCTAAGGTAAAAGTAGAACTTTTATGGTCTTACACAAAATCTCCTACGGGCATACCGATTGATGCAAAGCAAGCAAATGCTGAATCATTGGGACTTCTTGACAGCAGCTTTAGCTATGAAAAAGAAATATTATCCAATGAATCCGCTATATGGGAGGATTTGCCCAGTGGTATAAACGGCAGACCAATTTACTACTATGTGAAGGAAGTCGGTTATACGCTTGATTATACTACAGGAAATGCAGGTTGGTATAATCTTCAGTCTGACGGTACTTATAAGAATGAATCCGGAGAGATCGGATCATATAAACCGATCTACATCGGAAATGCTTTGAATAAGGGCGATAAAGACAGTGATGACTCTACCGGAACAGTTTCTATTAACAATACAGAAGGTCTGACTGTTAAGAAACTATGGGTTTATTCAAACGGTACTCCAATGGAAGCGGAAAGTATTCCTTTAGACAAGATAACTTATAAGCTTTATGGAATAACCCAAAATTCACAGCAAGTTGAGTTATACACCGGTACTTTGACATCTGATGGAAATTGGAAAGAGGTTGTTCCATCTGAATATCTCAAGGATGAGTATGTTTCATATAGAGTGGAGGAATATCTTGAAGATCTGACAGCTGAAGAAAAATTACAACTGTATGGATATAAAATCAGTTGTACGGGTGTATCAAACGGAAACACTGGTGAGTTTACCATTACCAATAAAAACAATACGCCTTCAGAAATTGAAGTTAATGTTGAAAAGGAATGGGGAGACGGAAACGAACTGCATCAATTGGATAGTATTAAGATAAAGCTTTATAAATCGTCCAGAAGTTTGTCTGATAAGGAAATTGAAGCGTTATCGAAAGGTACATTGCCATCTGATAATACAGTTTCTGCTGTGGAAAATGGCGAAGTGACACTGTATGCAGGAAATCAGTGGAAACATACATGGAGCGATTTAGCTTACAAAGATGAAAATGTCAGCAGGTATTTTTACTATCCTGTTGAAATTGATATGACGGTTTCGGATACTTCAAAACAATATACACCGTCATATGCTAGGGCTGATAAAGCTGCAACGCAGAGTGTTAAAATCCGTAATACGGTTCCCGGCGGTCTTACTGTAAATAAGAGTTGGGTCAATGACAAAGGTGAAGAAATTACCAATGGACTGCCTGAAGAAATCGTTGTAGAGTTATATAAACGTCTGCAAGGCAGTGCAAGTTCCGGTGGTGACGATACATCTTCAAAGAATTTACCATCAAGTTTGAAAGTCATATCAGTAGGCGATTCAATTACCGATGGATTTTGGACATCGTCAGATGACTATCCTCATAGATTAGAAAGCTTATTGAAGAATGATGGTGTAATTCAAGAGGTAGGTAATTACGGTATTAGCGGTCAGGTTGTTTCGGAGATTTCATCTCGTATAAGTAAACAAGGCTCAGGTAAATGGAGCCAAGGCGTTGACTATATTGATACCAATGTAATGTGTATAATTGCAGGTACTAACGATATAAATAAAGGCAACTGGGAACTTTATGGAGAAGATAATACAAAAAGAAAAGCAAAAATGAAAGCGGCTGTAAAGCAAATGATTCAGACTGCTTATCAAAACGCTAATACATCTGATTTTGTTGTACTCTTAGGTTGTGTTCCATATGAAGATTTTGTTAATTCTGACGGTTCGGTAGAAACAAATATCAACTATTGCAGTGCTCATACTGCATTGGCTAAATCAGTTGGCGTTAGTTGGGTAGATGCTTCTATGGGTGCAGAAAAAGCACAGGAATTTGAAAATGGAATCAACAAAATGATTGATTCTTATAATGACATGCTGAAAGAAGTCGTAAGTGAACTGCAACAAGACGAAGCTACAAAAACAATAAAATTTGTTGATGCTTATGCTAAAAAAATTAAGGATAATGAGTTATTATATGATGGAGTACATCCGGATTCTAATGGTTATGTTGAGATAGCAAACGCTTTTTATGATGCAATAAATGTTTATTATGGTGTTACAAGTTCTACAACGTCAACCAATGCTCCTGTAAACATTGATGATTGTCCGACTGATTTGACAGAATCAGAAAAGGTTGGAGAATATACAATTACTCCTGATGAAAATGGTAATTGGTCTCTGACTATCGGCGATCTGGAAAAATCAGACGGAAAAAATGATTACGTTTACTACATTAAGGAAAAGCCTGTCAACGGATGGGATACAAGCTATAAGGCGAATGGTCAGATAATCAGTGATGAGGATATGTCACCGATTACCTTGATCAATACAAAGGTTACAGAGTCCTTAGACATTACGGTTAAGAAAAAATGGAATGATGGAAACGGTAATGGTCGACCGGATAGCTTGACATTGCAGCTACAGCAAAAGCTTGGTGAGAATGGTGATTGGAACAATTATGATTATCCAACTCCGTCTCCTGATCCTGAATGGACATATTCTTACGTTGATCTACCTTCTGAAAATGATTCCGGAGAAAAATATTATTACAGAGTTGTGGAAGTCGTTCCTGATGGATATGTTCTGACTTCTGAAGTTAATAATGACGGAATTTCTATTGACAGTGAGGATAAGACCGTTGAATTAACTAATACCATTACTCTTAGTATGAAAATCAAAAAGGAATGGGCAGACGGTCAAAATCACGAAGCAGATTCAGTTACGGTTAATATTCATCGGTCAACGAATCCGAGTGATGCGCCAATAGTGACTACCATTTCTGCTGATACTCAAACTACCAGCACTACTAAAAATACAACTACGACAACTACTGTTAAAACTGTACCATCAACAACAACATCTACGTCAATGTCAACTACGACTTCTGTAATTACAACTACTATTACTACCACAACAACTAACGGCGGTGGAGGAGATGTAGTTACCGGCAGTTCTATTACTGTTGATGATAGTCAACAAGATGTAACTATAGACGTAGACAATAAAAACATAAGCAGCATAACGCTTGATTTTGATACTTCTGAAATGCCAAATGATTCACAGCTTCATATGTATTTGGGCGGATGGAATGCCCAGATAGATATTATTTTCCGAGATGGTGAGTTTACATCGTCGTCTCCAAATAAAATCAAAAATGTAACTATAGACGGAAATGTAGTTGTGGTTGAGTTTGAGGATGGTGTAAATGCTAATTGCAGTTGGGATAGCAATAAAAATAATAAGATAACACTTCATAAGAATAATGGAACAATATATATTGATAGTTACACAATTAATTACGCTTCTTCCAACACATATTCACTTCGCAGATCTGCTTCTTTCTATAGCAGCAGAGCAAATGACGCTTTAGTCGGCGAAGCTGAATGGACTGGAAATACAGCCTCAATTACGCTGAAATTCACTGATAATTGGGAAAAACTTATTACAAACCTCCCTGCCTATGATGAAGAGGGAAATCCTTACTACTATTGGGTAGAGGAAGATGAAAAGAGTGCGGCTGGCTTTGAAGTCTCCTATAAATATGATGACGGCGATAATGATACAGATTTCTGCATCAACGCAATAAATCCGGGAGATAATCCAACTGCAACAATCAGAAACAAAGTAGTTAATACTTCTGTTACCATGCCTTCTACCGGCGGAAAAGGAACAACATGGTATTATATCACGGGCACAGTAATTTTGCTGAGTTCGTCCGCTGCTTACTATCTTATCAAACGGCGATGGAAATTTGCCGAAAAATAAACAAACGCTAGTGGGATCTGCGGCATGAGTACATATCGTGCTCACCGCAGTACCACAAAAAAATAAAATTATATGATCGGAGATTTATTATGAAAAAATTCAAGAAACTCAATGCTGTTATCACAGCAACTTTAATGGCAGCCGCTCTTTCTGTTCCAATGACTTCTTCACTTTCTGTATCAGCAGCTGACGGTGATAATTCAATCACAGTTAAGGCCGGTAATGACAAGATGACACATAGTGCTGTAGCAGCATATCAGGTATTTGCAGGTACATATAACGATACAGACTCAAACTTGACTATTACCGGTTGGGGTGATGGCATCAATGTAACTGCTTTCATTACAGCTATTAAAGCTGATGCAACAATCGGAAGTTCATTTGCTGGTGAGATAACAAATGATGCAGCAGGTGCACAGGCAGTAGCTGACATTGTTGGCAAATGGACTGACAATTCAGATGAAGCAAATGCATTTGCTAAATTGGCAGTTGCAAACGCTGCAACAAAGTCCGGTACATATAGTAATGGTGTAATCAGCGGCATCGCTGACGGTTACTATGTAATGGCTGACGAGTCAGCAGCTACTGCTACAGATCCAGTAGGCTCTGCTTTTACTCTTGGTCTTTTACAGGTAGTTGGCGGAGAGAATGTAGAAGTAACTACTAAAATTGATTATCCTACTGTTGTAAAGAAAGTTCAGGAAGATGATATTACAACAGATGACGGTTATGGTGCAGGCTTCAATGACGTAGCTGACTGGGACGCTAATACAGATGTTCCATTTAAAATCATTGCTACAATGCCTTCAAATATTGATGAGTATGATCACTATTACATGAACTTTACAGATACGCTGGATGATACATTTGGAAATCCTGAGAATATCGTAGTTACTGCCGGTACTAAAACTTTAGTTAAAGACACTGATTACACAATTGCAGCTAATGGTAACGATATGAATATTGTTATCATGGATCTCAAGGGTGTTGATGGTCTCACAGTTGATGATAAAACAACTGTAACTGTTACATATACAGCTAAGTTAAATGTTAGTGGAGCTAACTTAGCAATAATAGGCCGTAACGGTCAGGAAAATAAGGTAAAGCTTGAATATTCAAACAATCCTAACAAAACAGGTGACGGTTCAAGTGCACCTGATGATACAGGTGAAACTCCTGAAGATAAGGTAATTGTTTTTACTTATGAACTTGACATTACTAAGATTGATGGAGCTACAAAAGCAACAATTGAAAATGCACAATTTAAACTTGGTAATGATAAAAATCAATGGGCAACAGTTAATGAAGACGGTTACTTTACAGGCTGGGTTGATAATGAAGCATCTGCAACTGTACTGAAGTCTGATGCTAATGGTATTTTTAAGGTTATCGGTCTTGATGACGGCAACTACAAATTAAAGGAGCTTAATTGGTCAGAAGAATATAATATTCCTGATACTGCATTTAATGCAGTGATTGATGCTAATACATTGTTTACACAGGATGATTATGCTAATGCTTCGGCTGCTTTAATAGAATTAACAGGTAGCGTTAATGGTAAGGACGATACTGGCGCAAATGCAGATGATGGTATAGTAGCAGGAACCATCGAAAATAACAAGGGAACAACGTTACCATCAACTGGCGGTATTGGTACAACTCTCTTCTATGTAGGCGGTGGATGCGTAGTTGCTCTTGCAGGTGTAGCTCTCATTACAAAGAAGCGTATGAACAATCGTGAAGATTAATTTTAAGAAGTAAAATTTTGTTATAGCCTTAAATTCCTGCCGGTGAAGTTTTTTGCCGGCAGGCATTAGGGAGGGTTCCATGAGAAGAAAAAAGGCAAATGTGATTTCTACAATTGTATTAATAATAATCTTACTGGTGGGGCTCTCCGTAATGCTTTATCCGATAATCAGTAATTGGTGGAATTCCAAGGTTCAGACTCGTGCAATCGCAAATTATAATCGAGTCGTTTCTGAATTGGATGACAATGAAACCGAACGTATAATTGCCGAGGCACGTGATTATAATAACCAACTGGCACAGTTACAAGCTCCATTTTCACAGTACAATAAAATTTCCGGTTATGAAAATATTCTTGATATTTCGGATTCCGGAATTATGGGGTATATTTCAATTCCGGCTATTAAGGCAGAGTTCCCGATATATCATGGTACAGATGAAGAGGTTCTTAACATCGCTGCCGGACATTTACAGGGTTCTTCATTTCCGGTAGGAGGAAGTGATACTCATGCTGTTATTTCGGCACATAGAGGACTGCCTTCCGCTAAGCTTTTCAGTGATCTGGACAAAATGGTGGTTGGAGATACATTTACTGTTACTGTATTGGATGAAGTTCTGACTTATGAAGTGGAAGAGATTTTTATTGTTAAACCAAATGAAATGGAAAAACTTGCTATTATTCCAGGGGGAGATTATATAACGCTTATGACATGTACTCCTTATGGTATTAATACTCACAGATTACTGCTTCGTTCCCACAGAATAGATACAGTTTATAGTCAGAATTTTAAACTTACTTCCGATGCAGTTCAGGTAGATCCTATGCTTGTTGTTCCGGTTATTGCTGCACCATTGATTATCATTTTATTGATTTTCTGGATTTTCGGCGGAAAATTAAAAAAGAAAAAATCTATTATAAATAGAAATACATTATATAGGCTTCCAAGTCAAAAGGAGGAGGGTGATTAATATATGCATATGAAAATTTGCAGGAATTTTGGAGCTGCGTTATGTTTTGTTGGGGTAATATTATGGTTGATGGCAGGATTAATGCTGAGTGTTTCAGCAGATTCAGCCGCTAACAGTTTGACACTTATTTGTAAAACTGAAAAGGTAACCCTCACTGGTATGCATTGGGACTTATATCGAGTCGGTTCACGTAAGGGAGGCAATTTTGTTCTTGAGGGGGATTTTGCTAAGTATCCTGTTTCATTAGAGGATATGTCCTCGTCAGCTGTTACTGAGGCGGCGAAAACTTTGGAAAATTATGCAGTCCTTGATAAAATACCGGCTTTGGATCAGGGTGAAACCGGAAAAGACGGTTTATTAAGATTTGATAATTTGAATTCGGGATTGTATATGGTGTGCGGTAAAAATATTCAAGTTGGGGATACAATTTATATGCCGTCAGCAATTTTGATTGAAATTATGAAATCTGAAGATGGTAAAAATGTTGATTTGGACGCTTATCCAAAGTTATCAACAAAGACCGCTTCAGGGGAAAATTCAAAATATGCTGTAAAAAAGATTTGGGAAAATGATGAAAACGCTCTTGAAAATAGGACGGCTTCAATTAGTGTTGAAATTTATGGTGATGAAAAGTTATATGAAACTGTGACTCTTGATGAGTCTAATGATTGGACTTATCTGTGGATGGCAGAATCAGACATTGATTGGCGTGTAAAGGAAGTTAAAGTTCCTGAAAATTATACGGTGGTTTATAGTTCAAATGAAAAACAGTTTGCGATTGTGAATACTTACAGTGAGAAAACACCTAATCAAACTACTGTTTCAACTACAGTAGCTTCTGGTGGGTCTACAAGACCGACAGTTATAACTACAAATCCTTCAAACGGTTATTCGAATGTTACAAGTAACACTAATACAAAGCTTCCGCAAACCGGACAGCTTTGGTGGCCGGTTCCTGTTATGGCATGTGGAGGAGTGATATTCATAACTGTAGGAGCACGTTTAAAATCAGGAAACAAGAGGGATAACTAATGAAAAAAATGCATGGACGCTTGTGCATTATGATTGGGGCAGCGTTGCTTTTAGCGGCGTTGTCCCTTGTTTTGTACAATTTAAATAAAGACAGTCAAGGCGGAAAAGCATCTCAGGAGCTTCTTGCAGAATTAAAATTAGAAATGCCGCAAATTTCTAGTGATGACGGAAACTTATCAAATAATGATTTATTCAAAGAGTATGAAGATGATGAACCTGATCAGGATAACTTTATAGAGGTAAATGGAAGGATCTATGCAGGAGTAATTTATATTCCGTCCCTTCAATTGGAGCTTCCTGTACTCAGTGAATGGAGCTATGATAATTTGGATATTTCTCCATGTCGCTACTCAGGATCAGCTTTTAAAGGAAATCTTATAATTGCAGCGCACAATTATCGTTCCCATTTTGGCAGACTACAAGAGCTTGGAAGTGGAGATACTATTATTTTTACAGATGGTAAAGGAATTGTATATGAGTATGAAACTGTTCAGACTGAAACTGTCGATGGCAGAGACGTTGAAGCAATGGAGCTTGGTTCAGAGAATAATTGGGACTTGACATTATTTACATGTACTCTTAGTGGTCAAAGCCGAGTGACAGTGAGGGCAGTGCAGACAAATAATTGAAGAGGTACATATCAAATATAAAAACTGTCAACATAAAAGGTATGTTGACAGTTTGTTTTTAATATGAATTAGCCCGCAGAAGTATTATTACTTTTGCGGTTATTTGTTTTTGTCTTTTTTTGGCATTCAAGGCGTTATTTTGGCATTCAGGGTAAAAGTATTGATTTTTATATAATTATTTTGTATAATAAAAATACAAAAATAATTTATAGGATTATGATTATAAAAATGATAAATATTTTTTAGCTAATAGGGTAATCGGCTTATTTGCTGAATATTCTAGGGATTTTATTTACGAGTTATATTTAGAATGCTGATTATTAACTACGCATTATTCCCCAAAAAGCTAGATTTATGTTCGAATTATGTAAGGTATCTTGTGTTTCAGGATATGGTTTTTGAATTTTGGAATAGTATATATAATGATTTAGTAATAATGAATGCGATTAATGAAATCTTAAGTAGGTAGGTGTATTATGGAGAATTTTTTAACTAAACGCTATTATTTAAATTCAAATAATATGATGGATGATATTGTAGATTCTCTTGGAGATTGTTTAGTGCAAGCTGCATATCTGGTTTTAAAGAGTAAATATGGTTTGCGGCGGGATGATTATAAAGCATTTTTAAACGAAACTACAGTAAAATTGATTGTTGATTCAAATAATGATTTGATTTCTTTTGAAACAGTTGAAAACATGTTTGATAGGGAAGTTTTCTCTATTAATAGCAATTCGCAAACGAATCAAAATACAGTAGAAACGGTGTCGAGTGTTTTGAAAACAGGGGACATTCCGGCTATTGCAACGATTATAGAGAGATTTCCTTTTTCTGCTTTCTATGATATTAATTATAAATTAAATATAAGACGAACAGGACATGTTTTTATTATCGTTGGTGAGGATGAGGAGAATTTCTTTTATGTTGATAATCCTAGTGTAATATCATATAAGCAATATGTTGCTTATGAAAAAAATAGAGGGATCGGAATTATTTCAAAGAAGTTTTTTTATGAGGCAACTAAAGATTATTGCGATGTACTTACATTTAAGTTTAATAAGAATGTTATTGATTATTATACTAAGCATCCACAAGAAGCACTGATTAATTCAAAAGATAACTATTTTAAGAATGAAGTTTATTATGGTAACTTTATTGAATATTTTGGACGGAATGCTCTGATAAAATTGATTGAATTGTTTGAAACGGAAAAACTGCGCTTTGATGCCCTGGCTCCATCAGAAGACAGAGATATGATTACATATTTCAATTGGAAGTTGTGGAATATAAAAGGTCGAAGAAATTTACAAAGATATTATTTGGAGCAAAATAATAATAACAATGCGTTAAAATTAATAAAATCATTAAAAGAATCAATAAAGCATTGGGATTTACTATATAAGATTTTATATAAAGATTACTTACAAGGTGCGGTTATTATGGGGAAAAAATATATTCCGGTTATTGAAAATGTTATTGCCGTTGAAGATGAACTACATGAAGCATTGGTGAAATATTTGAGTTTGGAAAGCTAAGGAGTTTTTGATAACAATTGAGAAGGGGAAGTGTCCTTGAAAATTATTAAAATTGAATTGACAAAAAACATAGATAAAAAAGAGTTTATTAAAAATATAGGTTTTGTTTCTGAGGTAATATTAGATTTTAGTGTAAAGAACAGTACTTTAATTGTAAAAGTTTCAGATAATGCAGATGAAAACCAAGTTGAGCATGATTTGAAATTATATGCAGAAAAGTTTATATTGCCGGATAAAGATAAAATAATTTATCATTATAATGATAGTACCAGGCATTATAATGATGTTTTTAATAAATACAAACAGTGTTTTCATGACTTTGGTTGCGGTAATATCGCATTAAGTGGAGCAGCAGAATTTTTATTTAGATTTTTTGACGAAAAATTTGAACGTATTGCAATGGAGCATAATGCACACTGTAAGGTATATCCAACGTTGCTTCCGGTAGATGCATATAAGAAAACGGGATATTTAAAGCATTCTCCGCAATATGCAATGTTTTGTTGCAGCACGTTTGAAGATATGAGTAATCTTGAAAATTTGGATAAAAATATTGATGCTTATAACTGGTCATCAGTGTTGAAAGATCCTATACATGCGTTATCGCCGTCAGCTTGTTTTCATACATATTTAGAATATGAAAATATGACTTTAGATACAAATTCAGTAGTTACTTTTAATCAGAATGTATTTCGAAATGAAGGAAGATTCAATTATTCAGAGATTGGTAGATTAATGGGTTATCATGTAAGAGAAATTGTTATGATTGGTTCTGCTGATTTTGTTTCGAATATAAGAAAAAGAATTTTAGATACAGTGATTATTTTGCTGAAACAATGGAAAATGTGTGCGAAAGTTTGTGTTGCATTTGATCCATTTATAATACCTAAAATGCAAAAATTTAAAAAGATTCAGAAATCAGAAGAATTGAAGTATGAAATTAGATTGAATTGTTCTAATGAACATGAAATCTCTGTGGCTTCGTTTAATTTACATGGATCAGCTTTTACGTCACCTTTTAATATCAAAATTGCAAATATAGATAATACAGTTACAGGTTGTATTGGATTTGGATTAGAAAGATGGGTAATAGCGTTTATAAGTCAATTTGGTATAGATATAAATAATTGGCCTGATGAGATTAAAAATGCTTATAAAAAGGAGCAAAAAGATGAATAATAGTATATATGATATAGTTGCAAAAAATGTAAAACAAATTTTTGATGAAGAAAACATATCTGTTATTGTTACGTATGAAACCAAATTGGATAGAACTTCAGGTATAGATTCACTAAATTTATTAAAATTAACTTTGCGTATAGAGGAAGATTTAGGTATAAATCTAGATGATTATTTAAATCTTATTCATTCTGCCGGTACTGTAAGTGAATTGGTTTCCGTTATTGAAAAAGCAATAGAAGATTGATGTGCTCCTATTGCAGCAGCTATTAAAAGTGTTTTAACTCTAATTATAACGCCGCAAAGTTCGCTTTGATTTGGAACATTTCCGATGCTTCTCTGGGTAGTGAAGCCTCTGAAATGTTCCTTTCAGAGGCTAACGCTTTTTTTGATGCTGTCGCAACCGTATAGCTCCATTTAAGGGGAAGTAAATTCAAATATACATCTATGTTCTCTCTGTCGTTAATCACCATCTTGTCAAGTAGCTGTGTGTAAAATTCATCTTCGTACTCAATGCCGCCGATAAGCTCATCCACGGCGTTTTTAATGTCCTCCATCAGTTCCTTTTGCTTCGCAATTACAACTTGCTGTTTTTCCATGCTTTCCACCATAGATTTCAAGCTGTCGATTTCAGCATCGTATTTTGCCCTAAGAGCCGTAAATTCGTCACGGTCAATATCGCCGCTTGTGTAAAGGTCAATCAAATCAGTACGTTTTTTCTGTGTCGCTTCAATTTTATCTTCCAAAGTATTCGTATCTGCGCCTGTCATATCCAGTGAAATCACCTTGTTAATCGTCTTAATCAAGTTATCCGCTATTTTCTGGCGGTCAATGGTGAGCTGTTTGCAGACAAGATACATAATATGGATGGCTTCTTCGTTGCGGATGCTTGTTCCAGAGCAGCCCACTTGGTTCCCTGCCTTGTCGATGTGGGGGCTTCCGTGCTTTGCACTCTCAAAACAACGCCATGCCTTATACTGGCTTCCGTCCTTTCTGGTCTTGTATCGGGCAACATAGCTTGCCCCGCATCTGCCGCATTTGATTTTCCCAGAAAACGGATAGCGGTTACTATGTTTTGCCTTGCCCTCCTGCGAAAGCGATTTTGCATCCAAAATGCGGTTTGCCTTATCGAAAAGCTCACGGGAGATAATCGGCTCGTGGTGGTCTTTGAGGATGACAAATTCCTCCTGCCCTCGGTTGTATTTCTTTTCATGGGATAAGAAGTCTGGCGTATAGGTTTTCTTCTGCACTAAGTCGCCGCAGTATTTTTCATTGCGTATCACTCGTAAAATGACGGTATTGCTCCATTCTTTCACTCGCATGGGATTTATGCCCTCCTCCCGAAGTTCACGGGCGATAACATGAGTGCCTTTGCCCTCGTCCACGAACTTGCGGAAGATAAGACGGACGATTTTCGCCCCATCTTCATTGATAGTCATTTTACCGTCTTTTACATCATAGCCGAGCATACTGCGTCCAAACACAACGCCTTGCTCCATCTGGCGTTTCTGTCCCCATTTCACACGCTCGGAAGTCTTGCGGCTTTCCTCCTGTGCGATAGAGGACATAATGGCAAGGCGAAGCTCTGCATCGCCGTCCAAGGTGTTGATGTTGTCGTTTAGAAAGATAACGCCCACTCCGTGCTTTTTGAGGTCACGGGTGTAAAATATGCTGTCAAGGGTATTTCTCGCAAAACGAGAAATCTCTTTGGTGATAATCAAATCAAAATCACCGTTTTTGGCACATGCAATCATGCGGTTAAATTCTTTTCGCTTTTTTGTGTTCGTTCCAGAGATGCCCTCATCGGCAAATATGGCGTAAAGCTCCCAATCGGGGTTACGTTCGATATACTGGCGGAAATACCGCTGCTGGCTTTCAAATGAATTTGCCTGGTCGTCATTGTCCGTGGAGACACGGCAGTAAGCGGCAACTTTCTTTTTCATATTCTGTATTTTTCTCTCTTGATTGAGGGTTTCGTATTTGTCTATTGACATAAGAATAGCTCCTTTCCCGACAAAAGCCTTGCCGTATTTTAAGTATAGTTTCATAGAGGTATGTTGTCGAATGTGCAAATTTGGAAATCGTACATTTTTATTCTTGATTGATTAGCGATGGTTCACGAAACATATGTAAAGAGCCAAGCGTTTAGGCTTGGCTGCGGTTGTTCTTTCTGTATTGCTTTTCTATTTCCTCAATACAACGCTCATACTGCGAGTGTGTCAATAGTTCTCTTTTTTTCAGAGAAGCAAGTATTGACTTTTGAAATTGCAGATAAAACGCTGTGTGTTCCTGTTCTGTGATTTGCGGAGCAGGCTCTCCGACATAGACAAACTCACGACACTTCAATCATCAACACCACCTCGCTATATGATATTCGTTAGGGTTTGTACGATATAACGGGATGGTTAGTCCTTTTTGGTAATGCCGATGCTGATAGCCAAGGCATCATCTACCAATAACATGAAACGCTTGTCAAAAGTACCGATGTACTCTTGCAGGCGTTGTTTATCAAGTGTCCTTATCTGTTCAAGCAGGATGATAGAATCTTTTTCAAGGCATTCATAGCCTTTTGCAATGATGTGGGTGGGGAGTTTTGCTTTGGCGTGTTCCATGCCCGTAATTGCCGCCACAATGACCGTAGTGCTGTGCTTGTTTCCCTTATCATTGGAGATAATAAGTACGGGTCTGTGTTTGCCGCCTTGCTCCGAGCCGACAACGGGATTTAATTTGGCGAAATAGATATCGCCACGCTTGATAGTCCTTTCCATTATGTGTTTGACCTCCTATCTGGATTTAGGCAGGGATTTCCTGCCTATGTAGCAGCCAGATACAAGGGAGTGTTTAAGGTCGGCTGGGCATAAACAAAGCCCTGTTTTCATAGACCACCCTGCATCTGGCTTGATATGATAGGAGCATTTCTATTTGTCCTCGACACCCCGAAATGCGGATATGTTAAACGTAAGGGAAGTCACCAAACGGTCAGTAGCGAACTGACGCCACGGGAATCGCACCCCAACTGTCGGTCTGACAGAGCCGCCCTCATTGCCTGCGGCGGGTTGGCTACCGCTCGGACTGTGACTGGACGGGAGTATCATTGTCCTCTTTGTGGGTCATGGCGAAATCGGGGGCTGCCCGATATTTTGAGTCGGTAATTTCCGCTCACCACCTTTCATCGCTTCTGCTTTTCGGCAGGTCATGGCGTACCGCTGCACACGCTTTTGCTCATCACAATCACAAAGAGAATGTATTTGGTGAATGGGTATTCGGTTGTCAAGGAGTTGCGGGAAGCCCGTAGAAAAGCCCCCTCACTTTTCCAAAGGAAAAAATGAAGGGGCTATGCACGGAAAATTTAATTTTCCAAAAGTTTTTTGAGCTTTTGCAGGATTTTCATAATGTGTCTGCTGACGCTTGACTGGTTAATCCCATAGATACGGCTTAACTCAACCTGCGATTTGCCCTCATAGAAATGCTGTTGTATGAGCGTCCGTTCTTCTTCTGACAGCAATGTGAGGGAAGATTTCAGCTTGTCCAACATCATTCTGCGGACAACGGTTTCCGCAACATTTACCGCTTCATCAGCTATAAACTCAAAACCGTTACCGCTGTCATCAGCATTTTCTATCGCTTCTAAAGACAGCAGGCTGTTGTCTGCATCGAGCTTTTGCAGATAACGCCACCGTTCCTTGTCCCGATAGAACTCGATATAGTGGGTCTGTTCCGTCTCAATCAGACAGCCCTGCACGGGGATAAAGAACTTGTCCTTATAAGTTCCGTCCGTTTCCCTGCGGCGGCAGAAATCCTCGTAAGACAATTCCGTATAGCCGCCGTTTTCTTTGATATAGACCTTTCTTGGTGCATATTTCACCGTAAGTACCTCCAATCTGAATTTTGAAAATCGCTAAAATCCAGATTGAGAGGCGGAGAACGACATCCCACGGCGGAAATAGCCCTGCGGCGTATTTCAGCAAAAAACGACAAAAGAAAAACCGCAAAGGCTACCACACCTTTACGGTTTAAGGAGAATATATTTCTATTGTATAGAGATTTGATTTCTACTTTCGAGGTACAAAGCCCCCATATGTTGACGAGGATTTTTTTAACAGGTTATCCATCCATCCCCGATATGGCATATGTAAATAGAAGCCGTTGCTTGTAGGCAAGAAAAATCCCTCCAAACTTCAAAAAACGAAGTCGGAGAGTTCTTAAGGCATAGCAAAACGGCTCACCGAAACATCGTTTTTTTTATTCGGTGGGCTTGTCCAATTTATATTCATATAAAGAACAGAGCCGATGAACCTGTGATTGCTCACTTGTTCATCGGCTCTGCGTCTTATGCGTCTGGCTCTTTAATGACTGTAATATGACACTTTTTTACTCGTATCAAACTTTCTTGCTTGCACTTTGGACAAAAGAGTGGAAAGTTTTTAAGCTCTGTATCTTTCCGTATCATAATGCGGGTTTTGTTTTTACAAATTGGACATAGTATCCATTGAGTATCTGACATTACATCACCTCCCATATTACAAAACAGGAGTTTTTAAGCCAACATATCCATTTAGAGCTGCCATAATTAAAATAATTAGTCCCATTACGATACAAGCAATAAAGAAACGCCATCCTTTTAGAGATGCAAAATTTCTCAAATATACGAAATAGAGAATGGCTTTCCAAATCAAAATGCCTACAAACACAATGTTCAAAATCATTCCGAAAATAGTATTATTCCAGAATAGATAGAAGAAAACTTCGGTAAAAGCTACTACGACAGCACAAATTGCAGTAGGAGCATATGAGATACCCCATGCTTTTATATGGTCTGATACCGTTCTGTTACTGCCCAAACATCTGCATACAGCCCAAAATAAAATGCAAATGAGAGCATAAGATAATATTCCATATCCTGTGATTTTCAACATTCTCAGAACATCAAATTCTGGTCGATTTACTCCGTAAAAATGCTGAAGAACAGGCTCAAAAACAGAATTTAGTAGTATCGTAATTATCGCCAATCCCCACGAAACTGCTTTATTGCCTTTTGCAAAGGCTTCCGCAGGATGGTTTAGTGCTTCAATCAACTGCTTCATAGATTTATCCTCCAAAGAAACTCAGAAACAAATTTGTGTACTGTGTTCCAAAAATCATAGTAAAAACAACAGCTTGAACGGCTGAAACTGTAAAAGCAAACCTCCAAGGATAGGTGACAATCATTTTTTTAATCTTACCAATACCAGAAGTGTCCTCCGCTTTGCATTCTGTTAATATACGACTGAGCATCATGTCCTTTTGCTGCTCTGTGGGTATCCCGTCCTGTTCAAATACTTTAAATGCTTTTTCGATAAACTCATCTTTCCTTGGCATTGCAGTCCCTCCTTTTCTCATATTCTGCATAGCTTTTTATAAAAGCGTTTTTTGCCCGCTGCAAAATGCTTTCTATGGCTTTTGGCGACTTTTCTACAATAGATGCAATCTCTTTAACGGTTTTTTCGTCAATATATTTCAGTACCAAAACAATTCTATATTGCTCTGGCAGCCCGTTTAAACAGGCTCGAACTTTTTCCCGTTCAAATGACTTAATCAAAAGCTCCTGCATATCTTGGGATGGGTCTTCGAGATACTCTGCCATATAATCATCAATCTCAACCATCTCAAATTTAGGGCTATACTGCTTTCGATAAAAGTCATTTAACTTATTTCTGGCTATTTTGAAAATCCAAGTTCGTTCAGAGCTTAATCCCTTAAACCCAGACATCCCTCTATATACATCCATAAAGATGTCTTGTGTTATATCCTCAGCCAGAGCTTTTTTCATTCCCGTTCGCAAATATACATACTGGTATATTTCACTGACATACGAGTGATACACCGATATGAATTTTTGTTCTCGTTCCTCTTTAAAAACACTCATATAATCATCTACCTCATTGAATTATAAGCTCCTTTGTAAACAATATAGTATCCTTGTAAATTACCTCAAGCTTCAAAGAGCCAGCCGCTGCCTGCTCTGCCTCCAGTTCGTACACAACAATGTCCTGCATATCTTTTTCTGTTGCTTTTGTTTCAGATTTGATTTCAGTACCATCAAGATACCATTTCACGGTATATTCCATGCCTTTTGGACTCTCGACAAAATGGACGCTTGCATAAACTGGTTCATTAACGATAAGAGCGTCTTCTTGATTTGCTGACTCCAACTCTTCCTGCAAAGAATAGCTGCTATTTGAAATGATACATGTCTGAATAGTATCGTCATTGCCGCCGCATCCAACCAATGAAACTGCCATCATCAAAATTGTGATTAATAAAACCGTAACTTTTTTCATAGAAAACCCCTCCTTATTCACCGTAGTTATTTTCATCCTGTTTTATAAAGGTTAAATATGCAATTATTAGAAATGATATAATGCTGATACCAAAAATGACGGATGCCTGCGAAAACCTTGAAATATCTGATACTTCTGATAGTGCCTGCATCATTACTCCTGGTGCTATCAGACTGAAATTATCAACCATCTGAGTTGTCCATCCAAATGCTTTTCCGATTCCCTCTACTATCATAACAAAGAAACGGGGCATCAACAGTAAACCTATTGCTAAACTCCAAATGAGCGCTGCCTTTGAGGAACGGGCAAGTATTGAAATCAACATACCCATAGTAGCATAGACCATAATGTATCCCCATAATGGAAGCAAATACTGTATCAGTACAAGTATATGTGCAAAGTTGCCACTAAGCCCAATGATGGCACAAGTAACTGGTGTCATATAGATAAAGGACAAAACCAATGACATGATTGCTGCAACAAGGACTTTTGAAATAAAGATTCTTGTTTTCGGAATGCCCGAACATATGATACAGTCTAAAACATTGTGTTCTCTATCAGACGAAACCAAATCAAAATATGACGATAGTACCGCCCACGAGCCGAAAATCATATGCGGAAGAAACAATGCTAAAAACTCAATCTGGTCGCTCTCTACTAATTTTGTTTTACCACCCGACGTATAAAAGAAAAACACTCCCATACCTGCAAGGGCTATCCAAATAACTAATGTGCGTAAATTCATTGCTTTTTTGAAATCTCGTCTAACAAGAGACAGAATATCCATTCTCATTTTCGCACCTCCTCTAAATGAAGTTGTTCCTGCACTATGCGCTTCACATTGCAAGCAGTGACCTCAAATATGCTAATGTTGTGTGAAGTCAACGCAGAAATCAACAGAGGGACTTGCTCCTTGGTAATTTGTGCGGTAAGAGTAGTTCCAAGTTTATCTACTGAAAGGGAGAAATCGCTCGCTAACATTTCGAGAACCTGTCTTGAAATGTTAGCTATTTTGAAAATATAAGAGCTTTCAATTTCATTGTCATATATCAGTTGCCCGTTTTGCAATATCGCAATGTTGGTGCAAATTTCATCCATATCCTGCAAAATATGAGAGGAAATGATGATGCTTTTCCCTTTCTGGTGGATACCCTTAATAATGCCTTTCATCTCAAAAGTTGCATTGGGGTCTAAGCCTGCCGTTGGCTCGTCCAGAACATATAAATCTGGTTCACCTGTCATCGCAATAATCATTTGCAGTTTTTTCTGTTGCCCTGGTGACAGGTGTTTGACCTTTTTGCTCATATCCAATTTCAGTTTTTTTCCAAGAAAAACACTTTCTTTGGTATCTGCGTTCCGCAATCGAGCAAAAAAGCGAATTATTTCAGAAACAGTTGTATTATCATCAAATCGACAACTTTGTGGCATATACCCAATAAAAGGTTTGCCCGTTTGAAGATTCACCGTGCCTTTTGTGGGCTTCATCAATCCGCTAATCAATCTTAGCAGGGTCGTTTTTCCTGCGCCATTCTGCCCAATAAGCCCGTAAATCTCGCCGTACTCAATAGACATATCGATTCCATGTAAAATCTCTGTTCTGCCAAAAGATTTTGACAAACTGTTGGTCTGAAGCACATATTTGTCCATTCCCATGACCACTCCTTTCTGAGCAGATGTTTTCCTGCTTCATAAAGGTAGTCGTATGGATATCAAAAATCCCTCGCTTTTTTTAATATTTTTTTCTCCAAGCGTCAGCTTTCATATATTATAGACAGTGAAGCGAACTATATCAACTATGTAAATATGAATTTCCATCTCTTGTAATAGGATATTAAATCTCTTGTTTTAGGAGATTATACATCGTTTGACTGGAAGCCATATCTCTGTAAAATATAAGAGTAAGATTCTCAGAGTATAGGTGGTGAGCTAATGGACGAAAGAAACATTCATTTTGACTTCGACTTTACTCCGATTGGACAGGCAATCAAAAAAGCCCGTGAATCCAGAGGGATAACAAGAGAGCAGCTTTCTGGTATTATCGGCTATGCTCCCAGACATATTCAAGCTATTGAGAATGAGGGGCAGTATCCGAGCATTGAGCTGTTTATTCAACTCATTACAATGTTTGATGTGTCAGTTGATGAGTACATATTCCCAAACAAAGAAGTCAAAAAAAGTTCTGTCCGCAGACGCTTAGACGCACAGCTCAACAGATTAGATGATAAAGAGCTTTTCGTCATAGAAGCAACCGTAAGCGGACTATGTAAGGCAAAAGAGGAAACAGAGGATTAAGCCCCTCTGTTTTTCTTTTGCCCGTTTTTAATAGGCAGGGATGCCGTAGCCGTAGATAGAGCGGCTCCCGACAGGGTAGCTCCGTTGCCTGCACGCATCTCCAGAGTTTCCCTCCACGGTGTAGACGATGCCGTTCTCGCACCGTTCCACGATGCCGACATGGTCGGTTTCCCCGTCACCCTCCCAGTCAAAGAAGATGATTTGTCCTGCTTCTGGCGTAAAGCCGCTGTCCTGCCATTGCCCCCTGTCCTTAAACCACTGAGAGCCGTTGACGCATCCCGCAAATTTAGGGATAACGCCGCTGTCGATATAGCCGCACTGGTCGGCACACCACGAAACGAAGCAGGCACACCATTCCACACGCCCGTCAAAACCGTACCATGACCAATACGGCTCGCCGCCTGCGTTGCCCACCTGCGACAGAGCCACGGTGACGATTTCGCCGTCCCCGATGGTGATGCCGTAAAGCACCGCAGACCAGAGGGAATTGTTTTCCTCGGCAAGTAATTCCGATAGCTGCTGCCGCTGTTCCTCGTTGAAGCCGTATCTGTCCGCCATTTTTTCGGCTGTCTTGTGGCTCACGGTGATATAAAGGTAGGTCTGGGTGACGGTGGTTTCCGTTTCCACGATATTCCCGTGACCGTCATCGCTCTCGGTTATCTGGGTTTCGGTCTTGCTCTCGGTACGGAAGCTGATTTCGTTCATCTCCCAGAAGATGTCCTTTAGGAGCTGCTTCTTGTTATCGCCCATTGTGGCGACTTCCTGTGGGTTGTCTGGGTCGGTGGTGGTCTTGACGGAGTACACCGCAAGCACCTCTTTCCAGACGGCACGGCTTCCAGACATCTCCAGTACATCGTGGGAAGTGCCGTTTATGATTTCATCAAGGCGGCTGTCGTAGTCGGCATTGATTTCACGGACTACGGTCTGCATGGTCATACCGTTTCCAGAGTCCTCACCCGAAAAGAAGATGCCGAACACCGAGCCGACAAGCAGCCCGATTAGGCAGATAATGAGTATCACAGCAACGGCAATCCACCCGCCTGCCATGATAGCCGCTATCAGAGCCTTTGTGCCTGCGATAATCGCCTTGATTGCCGCAATGGTAGCCTTGACCGCCGCTTTAATGGCGTGGGCTGTCGCCTTGGCGGTGGCTTTTGCCGCCTGCGCCGCTTTCTGGGCGGTTTTCACGGAAGTCTTTGCCGCTGCTTTTGCTGCTTTGGCGGTCTGCTCGGTGGTCTTAATCGCTGCCTTAGAGGTGGTCTGGGCGGTCTTGATGCCTTTCTCCGCAGTTTTGACCGTACTCTTTGTGGCAGCTTTGACGGCTTCTTTTGATTTTACCGCACCTTGGGCAGCGGCTCTGGCGGCTTCTCTCGTTTTTACCGTGCCTTGGGCGGTGGATTTTACCGTCTTTTCGGCATTTCGGGCGGTGGTCTTGATGGTCTGCTTTCCCTGCTGCCTTGTCTTGATAAAGCGGCTCTTTGCTTTCTCGCCTACATTTGCGGGGGTATCGGGGGCAGGAGAACGGCTCGCCGCCCCGTGACGGGGCTGTGAGCCGTTCCGTTCTGCAGCAGCCTGTGCTTTCTGTTTCTCTGCGGTTTTTACCGCCCTTTTTCCCTTAAAGTCCTCCACCTTGTCCTTTGCCTTGATGATGTTCTCCTTGGTGGTCTGGACGGATTTCTGCCCCTGCCTGTTGAACTGGTGTGCGCCCTCGCCTGCAATCCGCTCCGAAGCATAGGAAACCTTGTCGGCGGCGTACTCGGTGGCAGAGCTTTCCTCCGCATAATAACCCTGCTCCGCCTTTTCCTTGGTCTTGGCATAGGCGGCTTTCATGCGCTCCGAAGCGACAGCCGCCTTGTCGATAGCCTTGATTGTGCCTTTGACCGCATCTCTGGTCTTAATCTTCGCCATATGGAGCCTCCTTTCCGAAGATACGCTGTATCCTCTGGGATTTGGCGGTCAAATCAGTCCACCTTTTTCGCCACCACCACAAGCCTGCCATTCTGGGCAGAGTATTCGCAGGTGGAGAGGGTGATGAGCCTGTCGCCGTACTCGGCGGTCACGCCCGTATCATAGAGGGCAAGTTCTTTACATTTCTCCACATAGGCGTTAAACTCGTCCTCGTTTTCCGCATTGACAAAATCATAGTAGCGGTAGCCCTCCGCACTGTACGCCACGGTCTTGAATACGGCGATGATTTCATATTCGCCCTGCTTCGTGAGGGTGTCGAACTGGATGGTCTTGTGTTCTTCGTAAAACTCCTTTTCCTTGTAGCTCTCCAACGCCCCGAACATTTTGCCGCCCTTGATGTGGTGTCCGTAGATAACCAGATTATCGCTTGCGGCAATGTCGCAGTCCTCCTGCACATAGGGCGTACCTAAATCGCTGTACTCCTTTTCAAAGTTGCGCTTGAGGTAGAAGTTTGGATTGTTCTTACTCTGCATGACGGGGTAGTTGATGGTCGTGCCGTCAATGGCAATCCACCCTATCAAGTCCTCGTTCTGCAAGAACAGCTCGTTGTATCTCGCCAGAACGTCCTCGCCCTCGCTCACGGGTTCATCCGTGGGAACCGGCTCGGATTCGGGAGCCTGCTCCACTATCTGGGCAAGCTGCTTGAAGTTCTCTGCCTGCTCGTCCACCTGTGCATCGTGGTGGGAGATGCGGAAGATACAGAAAGCCGCCGCACCTAAAAGGCAGACGGCGGCAGCGATGCAGATAACAGACTGGTGCTTTTTCAGATATTCTTTCATAGGCTTTTCTTTTCCTTTCTCGTCTAAAATCAACTTGGCTTCATTTCGTTTGGTTTACCTTGTGTGGTCGGTGTGCTGCTTTGGAGCGGGTAACTCCCTGCAATATTCGGGATACCTCACCTTGATGCCCTCCATGAAATAGGGGGCAAACTCGCAGCAGAACAATTCCTCTGGCGTGGAATACCTCTCACGCCCGTCCTCTGTATAGCCGTTCCAGAGGTTGAAAGCAAGGTAGCAGACCTTGACCGTGCCGCTTGTCTGCCATCCGCTGTGCATCCCCTCTGGCACGATGCAGTCTGTCTTGAAGTCGAACATGGTATTGATGTTCTTCCTTGTTTCCTCCGCAATCCCCATCACATAGAAGAACGCCCTGTGATAGCAGTCGTTTACCCTGCATTTCATCATGTTCTCCAGAAAGAAATCACGGTGAGCCGTGCTGCGAAACCTAATATCCGCCATAAAATCCTCCTTTCTCAGACCTCCCCGAACTTGGTCGTCATCAGCTTATACAGCTCCGTATTGCGGGGGAACTTATTGACAAACGGCACGAGGGAGCTGCCTACTTTCAGCAGTCCTTGTCCTGCACCCACATTGGTGATATAGCTCATCTGCAAATCGGAGATGTTAAGGAGCTTCGCAAGCTCAATCCTGTCCGTGGACGCTTGGTTTAGCATGATGATAAACTCGCTGTTGGCAAGCATCGTCCTCGCTGTATGGCTCTGCAAGAGGTCATCTACATTCTGGGTGATACCAGTACAATATGCTCCGTACTTTCTCACACGCTTCCAGAGGGTAAAGAGGAAGTTTGCCGAGTATTCGTGCTGAAAAAGCAGGTAAATCTCGTCAATGAAAATAAAGGTGTTCCTGCCTTTTGCTCTGTTCTGGGTGATGCGGTTTAAGATGCTGTCAAGCACCACAAGCATACCGATGGGCTGTAACTGCTTGCCCAAATCCAGAATGTCATAGCAGATAAGGCGGCTCTTGGTATCCACATTCGTGTGCTTGGCAAAGGTGTTCAAGCTGCCGTCCGTGAAAAGCTCAATGGCAAGGGCAATTTCCTGTGCCTCTGGCTCGTTCTGCTTTAACAGTTCTTCACGGAAGTCCTGCAAGGTGGGCGGCACACCCATATAGTTGCCCTGCTGATAGTGGCGGTACACGCTTGCCGTGCAGCGGTCTATGATGGATTTCTGCTTTGCCCCAAGGCTCGCCCCGCCGATGAGCTGCTCGCAGAGGGATAAAATAAACTCTGATTTGAGGATGACGGGGTTTGCCCCATCTCCGTAATCAGAGTTCATATCCATAGCGTTGATGTGGTTGTCGCTGGTAGCAGAAATGTGGATAACCTCGCCCTGCATCGCCTTTACCAAAGGCGAATACTCACGCTCTGGGTCTATGATAATCACATCGGCGTTAGGGTCGGTGAGGATGATGTTCGTCATTTCCTCCTTTGCCGTGAAAGACTTGCCCGCACCAGACACACCGAGGATAAAGGAATTGCCGTTCAAGAGGTGGCGGCGGTTGGCGATTATCATGTTCTTGGAGATAACATTCTGCCCATAATAAACGCCGTTCTCATGGTAGATTTCCTGCACACGGAACGGGATGAACACCGCAAGGCTCTCCGTGGTGAGGGTGCGGAAAGCGTCAATCTTCCTTACGCCGAACGGCAGGGCGGTGTTCAGACCGTCCATCTGCTGAAATTTCAATACGGCGAACTGGCAGAGGTGCTTCCTCGCCGTGGTGAGCAGGGCTTCCGTGTCGTTGTCGAGCTGTTCCTTTGTTTCCGCCGTATGCACCATCGTGAGGACGGCGAACATCATCCTCTGGTCACGGGTCGTCAAATCGTCCAGAAATTCCTTGCTTTCCTTTCGCTGCTGCTCCAAGTCATAGGGGATGACGGCGGAAAAATTGTTGTTCTGGTTCTGTTTCCTCTGCCAGTTGGTGATGTTGGTTTCCACCCCAAGCAGGCGGTTTTCCACCTCCCGCACGGCTTCGTCCGTAGGGACAGGAACGACATCAACGGAAAGCATCATGTTACGGTTAAGCTCGCAAAGCTCCGCCACCATGCTGTCTTTGATATAGGCAGCATATTCCCGCAGGAATATCACACGCCCGTACCTGTCGCCAATCCTGAAATAATCCTTTTCAAACTCAAAGGTGTCGGGGCAGATGAAGTCCTTGAAGTCGTGACCTTTCCGCATGGTCTGGGAGATGTCGAAGCGGAACGCCGTTTCCTCCCCCGTGCGGTAGAAGTCGTGGAAGATACGGAGCTTTTCTTCCGCATCAAGCTCCGTGCATTTCGAGCCGAGCCGTGAAAAGTGGGAGATAAGGTCAGCCCCCACACGGGCAAAATAATTGCGGGCTTCTTCGATATTCTTTTTACACACGGATATGGTCACATACTTATCCTGCACGATGGAATTTGCCCCCGTTGCCTTGTCGAGCAGCATCTTGTTGTACTCTTTACGGTACTTATCCAGACCGTCATCTGCCATCGGGATAAGAATGGTCTGCTCAAAATCCGCCTCGTTTAAGCGACGGTTGTTGATGGTGATTTTTGTAGTTGCCCCACTGTCGAGGGAATTGAGCAGCTCCGAGTATTCAAGGAACATTGCCTCCTTGTCCTCACGGCTCGCCACGGCATAGTTGATGTCCTCAAACTTAAAGGTTTTTGCGTATTTGTTCCTGCCCACAAGGAAAATGCCGTCCTCCCAGATGGTCTTGATGGGGATGACCGCCTGCACCGATTTGGGCACAACAAATTTCTCCCTGTCCTGCTTGAACAGGTTTTTAAGCGTCTTTAACATGGTCTACCTCCTTACGCTTCTTTGATTTCTTGGAATGTTTCGGTTTCTTCGCCTTTGCTTTCGCCGCCTTTTGTTTCTGCTTCTTCTGGACGGCGGGCATGCCCTTTTCGTGGGCTTCAAGGGTCGGCTTCATGGCTTCGTAGTAAAGGTTGTCTGGGAAAAACAAAATCTTCTTTGGCATTAAAAACTCTGATTTTATCCACGCCCAGACGAATTGCTCCGCCGTCATGCCGTTGTACTTGATAAAGCCCATCATGGCAAAGGGGGAAGCCCCCAGAATACACATCCAGCTTAGGGTTTCTGTCCCGAACTGCGGGCGGAGCAGGAAATACAAGCCCACCGCCACGCCGCAGGCAAGGACGGAGAAAATGAACTGCCGCATCGACAGCCCGAAAAACATACTCTCCGTGTAGTTGCGGATTTCCTTATTTATCTTGACTTCCAATCGTTCTCACCTCCTTACCGCTCCCTGCCCTTATGCTTACGGGCAGGGGGCTGTTTCTGCGTTTCCCTCTGCGCCACAAGATAGGGCTGACCGTCACGCTTTTTTACCTGTGTGGGATAGCCCATGACCTTTAATGCTTTTTGCAGGTCGGACACGCTTTCTCTGTCTGGCTTGCAGACACCGATTGCCCGATACATCTGCAAATCGCCGTACCACTTCTCATTCTGGAAATTGTCTGCCCGAAAGAAAATATCCTCTTTGATTTCCTCAAGGGGCGTTTCAAATATCCTGCGGTATTCCGCTTCAAAATCGTACATTGTCATACCTCCCTTACAAGCCCATCATTTCTCTGACGACACGGTCTGCCATCTTGACTGCACCGACAAGGACGAGCATATTGAACACAAGCTCCCCGATATAGCTCCACACCATCGACACCGCCGCTGCATCGGGATTGACCGCAGGGGGCGTTGCCGCAAAGAGGGAGAAGATGATGCAGGCAAGCACGATGATAGCTCCCTCCAGACACACGGCGGAGTAGCTCTTGATGAAGCTCTTTCCCACGCTCTGGCTCGGTGAGCCTGCAAAGGTGGAAAGCGGCACGGGTGCGATGGCGGTGTAGAGGTAGAGCTTGAAAAACCTGCCGTACACCGACATAATCATAATGAACGACAGCACCGTGATGAACAGCCCGCCGATGAGCGTCACCGCCCATAGGGGGATGCTCTCGAAAAAGCCGCAATCCTCCACCGCCGTCACGATTTCCGAGGGCAATACCGTCTGCTGTGCCGAGCCGAAGCCTGCGGCGTTCATAATGGTGGAGATTAGCCCCTGCACGATTTTGAACAGAGCCATCATCAGCTCCAAACCGTAAGTCACCGCACCTTTGGCAAGGGCAAAGCGGATAAAGAGCTTCAACGCCTGCTCTGGGCGTTTCACCTCTGCAAAGTTTCCTGCGGTACGCATCACGCCCACCACAAAGAACAATACGAGCAGGGCAAGCCCGACAGCCTGCACCGCACCGTGGATGTTGACGATTACATTCCAGATAGTGCCGCCCTTGAACTGCTCTGGGGACTGGGTTATGAGCTGCCATATCTCCGACAGCTTTTCATTCCATGTGTTAAGGGCGTTCTCTAAATTCTGCACAATCCAGTTATCTGACATTTGACCACCTCCGTTCTTAATATTGGGCGGCGGGGCAGGTTCCGCAAAGCGAATCCGCCCCACTGCCTTAGTCTTGTGTCAGTCTTTCAATGAGCTGTCTTTTTCCTTAGCCTGTGATGAGGGTCAAAATCTCCTTGGCAAAGGTAATCACCACGCCGCCCGCAAGGGTGAGGAAGCCATTTGCCCTCTGGGACGGGTCGTGTGATTTCAGCGACAAGCCCACCTGCACGATGCCGAAGCCGAGCATAATCATTCCGACAGCCCTCACCAGACCGAAAATGAAATCCGACAGGTTGTTTACTACCTGTATGGGGTCGTTGGCGGCAAAAGCGGTCATGGAAGTGCCAAGCACCATCGTGAGGGCAAGCACCGCCACGCAGTAGTGGCGGAAGCCTTTCTTGACCTTGCCCGTCATGGGCAGCTTCGCGGTTGCTTTCTTCTGGGTGCCCTTTTTGTTGAAAAATCGCATGGTGTAATCCTCCTTAAATTTGATATATTTCTTCTAAGTCCTGTTCGGACAGAAGCTCATAGGATGTGCTGACAGCAATAACGCTCGTGGTGTTCTTTGGAATGTCGCTGTCAAACACAAGGGTTGCGACAGCCTGCGTAGGCTCGCCGTGGAGATAGGGCGGCTGTCCTCCGTCAGTCGTCAGTTTCACATTGGGGTGCTTTAGGATGTCGTACTTAAAATCCATGACGGGGCGTTCCCCACGCACAAAAAGAAGTGCGTAGCGGTTGTCGAGCATACGCACTTCATCTGGGGTCAAAAGCTCCCGCCCCGAAATCTGGTAGTTGGTGGAATAGCTCCCGCTGCGTCCAGAGCTTTTCCCGTAGGTGTTGGTGTCGATGGTCGCCTTGCCGAGTAACTCCGACACATACTTGTGGGTACTCTGCTCGTTGCCGCCCAGATAGAGAAATTCATCGCAGTTACCGCAGATGCTTTCCCATTGCTTCTCAAAGAGGGCTTTGAGCTGTGCCAGATTTTGCAGGATAATCGAAACGGATACACCTCTGGAACGCATGACGCTCAAAATCTTGTCAAAGTCATCGGGCAGCGAAACATTGGCAAACTCGTCCATGATGAAATGGCAATGCACGGGCAGGCTCCCGCCGTACTTGTGGTCGGCAAGGTAGAAAAGCTGTTGGAATAGCTGCGTGTATAAAACGGACACAAGGAAGTTAAAGCTCGTGTCATTGTCGGGTATCAAGGCGAACAGGGCAACTTTCTTTTCCCCAAGGCTCGGTAAATCAAGCTCGTCCGTTGCGGTTAGGGATGCAAGGCTCTCCAGATTGAACTTTTCAAGCCTTGCGGCAAGGGTTATCTGGATGCTCTTTAGGGTCTTGGCAGAGCCAGAGTGATAATCACGGTAATACTTGAGTGCGATATGCTCTGGGTTTACCATCTCCAGACGGTCAAACAGTTCGTCTAAGGGGCTTACATAGCTGTCATCGTCCTCCCGTACCTCGCCTGCCCGTAATAGCTCCATCACCATCGGGAAATTCTGCTCGTCTGGCGGTGCTTCGTATTTCAGATAGAACACCAAGGACAAAAGCAGCATACTCGCCGCCGTGTCCCAGAACGGGTCTTGGGACTGGCTTCCTTTCGGCGTGGTCGCCTTAAACAGATTGGTTACAAGCCGCTGCACGTCGTTGTCGTTCCGAAGATAGACAAAGGGGTTGTAACAATGGCTTCTGTGCATATTGATAAGGTCAAGGACACGCACCTCATAGCCTTTCTTCTCCAGAAGCCCGCCCACATCACGGACGATTTCGCCCTTGGGGTCTAAAACCACCATCGAGGTGTTGCACTGCATGGCGTTGGGCTTGCAGAAAAACCTTGTCTTGCCTGCACCAGAGCCGCCGCATACCAAGATGTTTAAGTTTCGGCGGTGCTTTTTGCCGTTCAGCCCGATGCGGACATTCTGGGTCAGCAGCTTGTTTTCCGATGCGTCCTTATCTCGGTACTTCTTGTTGAGCGTACCTGCGTTGCCCCATTTTGCAGAGCCGTGTTCCTCGCCCTTGCGGTAGTTCCTGCGTGTGGAGAGATAAATCCCGATGCCCATGCCGTAGGCAAGCAGAAAAATAAGGACAGTCCGTAAACTGTCCTCACACACCGTTATGGAAAACGGGTTATTGATTGCCACGGTCAGACCGTTCATTATCTCCACGATGCCGCCGCTGACATAGGGTGCTGTCAGCAGGGCAAGCCACACGACAGGCACGATGCCGCAGACGGCAAGGATTACGGCTGTTTTCTGGTCGTCACCGTTCCTCATGGCATCGGCACTTGCAGGGTGCGACTTTCACTTTCTTGCTCTTGGCAGTCGCCACCGTTTCAATCAGCTCGTCCACGGGGTCGGTGGGGCGTTCCTCCCGTATCTGCTGGTTGCGGAGCGTGTTCAACGCATTGAGGACGATATTCTTGTCGTATCGGTCAAGGGCGATGTGATACCGTTCTTCTCTCATGGGCTTCACCTCCGATTACCGTTCCTGCTCTTTGGACTTGGGCGGCTTGTTCTTCTCCATGCTCTTATACATGTCGCTCTGGATTTCGCCAAGCACATCCCGCATCGAGCCAAGCTCGCCCTTGAACACCTGTGTATCCATGCCCTCAAACTCTTTCGGGAGCCTGTCGAAGCTGAAGCCTCTGGTGTCAACGCCGTAACGGGAGCTTACCATATACGCCACGCAGTAGGCTTTGAACTCGGACGCATCACGGCTCTCATTGTGCTTGAAGTCAAAGACCGCCGCCGACACTTCCTTTGCCATGCTGACAAAGAGCTGTTCTTCGGAGAGGTCTGTCTTAATGAAAATTATCTGCTGAGAACTGTCATAGTAGGCGGGGATTTCAAGCTCCGCCACGGGCTGAAAGTCAACGGGACTGGCATCAATCATTGCCGACACAAGCTCCCGCATGGTCTTGGCTTCCTGCGGCTGCTGCCTGTCCTTTGCAGAGGTTTCGGAAACATCGAAAACCTCCTTGGCGTTATATCCGACAGCCTTTGTGCCGTCATCACGGGTATATTCCTTGCTCGGCTCAAGGATAACGACTTTCTGTGCGTCCTTGTTCACATAGACACGGCTCTGCTTCCAAGCCGCTTTTTCCTTGAGCTGTGTCGCTTCGGGCTTCTGTGCCGACACTAAAATGGCGTTGTTGACAGAGTAACGGTCAAACCGTCCCTGCACATCAAGGTACTGTCTGAATGTCCCGCCGTCCGTCATCATCTTTTCGCAGGTCGTGTCAATCAGCCCATAGGCTTCATTCCGCTGTGCCTGCTTTGCGGCAGCCCATTCCGCTTTGTCAAAGGGACGGCTGCCGCCGCTGAATACATCATAGATACTCATTATCTTGCTCCTTTCGATTTCTTGGGTTTCTTCCTCTGGGACTGTTTATGCTCCGTCTTTCCTGCGGGCGGCTTCTTCGCCCTGTCGGAAGATTTCTCTTTATCAAGGGTCGGGGACGCATCGGCTTCCTGCTCCTTTCGGCTCTCCTTGATTTTCCGCAGTTCTTCTCTGACGGACGGTTTCTCGTCCTTAGTCATAGTAGCCCCCTCTGCGGACTTCCTTGGCTGCTCTGAGGTAGGCTCGGACAGAGGGGATTTTTCCGTCTTTGCCACCGAGGGGTTTGGGGCATTTTCCTCTTTCTGCATCGGCTTTCCCATGAGGGCGTCAAGCAGCTTGTCTTTCTCCGCCTTTTCCTGCACGCCGATGTCTGGCTCTGGCTGTCCATCCTTTGCATCCCTGCTTTTCTCCGCTTCGGTGACAATGGATGCGGTATCCACCGATGCAAGGTCAAAGCGTTCCACAATACGGCTGATTTTCGATGCGTCCTCAGCACGGGCAATCACATCCACTTCCGCATTGGGGTCTTTGTTCTTACGGTCTGCAAGGACGCAGTAGAGTACGCCGTATTTCTTTGCTTCCTGCGTGAATTTCCGCAGGTCGGCGTTCTTCACCGTAAAGACTTTCAGCTCCTTGCCAGAACGGAGCATTGAGGTAAGCCGTGCCTTGCCCTTGGTTTTCTTTTCCTCTTTCAGAATGGAATAGAGCAGGATGGCGATGTTCTTCGCACCTGCCCCCGTGATTTTGGCAGCGACTTCAAATCCCTCCAAGCTCATTCGGACGATTTGCTCCGCCGCTTCGCCGCCTGTGTTCATGCTTCATCAGCTCCTTTCTTTGCTGTTCTTTTTCATCTGCCCGTATCACTTCTAATTTCTCTTTGAGAGTGCCGCTGCGGGCAAGGACACCCTCGCACAGTCTGACCTCCTTTCTGGCTGTCTTAAGCCGCCCCGTGATTTCGGAGATTTGAGCCTTGACCGCTTCTTTTTCTTCGCCGCTTAATCTGCGGCTCTGGGAGTAAAGCCCCTTTCGCTGTTCGGTCAGCTCCGTTATCTCCGTTTCCAGAGAGCCTTTATATGACAAGAGCTGCTCCGCCGTGTCGATATGGTTGCGGCAGAGCAGCCTTGTTTCCTGCGTGATGGCTTCCATCTTCATAAGGTCGTCCTTTAGGAGATAGTGAAGCCGTGCATAATTCGGTTGTTTCTTCTTTGGCAGGATGCCAAGCTTGTAGCAGTAGTGGAGATACAGCCCACGCAAGCCGCCGATTTTCTTGGCATCCTTTAATGTGCCTTTTACCCTTATGACCTTGACCGTCTTTGTCGGCTCGGCAAAGCGGGAGAACTTCACCGCATAGGAATTTTCCCGTATGCGTTCCGTAATCCTCTCGTTGGTGTAATCGTCACCGAGCCGATAGAGCCGCTTGGGTCTGTCCCAACCTTTGCAGATAATCGTCCAGTATTTGCGGTTGGGGTCAAAGCTCACACGGTAGCCCATCTCCGCCATCTGGCGGTCAAAGTCTTTCAGCGTGTAGGATTTGCTGATTGCTTCGTCCACCGCCTGCCGTGCCACGGTGTCCCTTGTGGGTAAGCCCTGCTTCTCGGCTTGGTAGAGGGCGTAGGGCTTCTTCCTGCCGCTTGGGTGTTCAATGACCGATAAAGAATACTCACGGCACAATTCATCGGAACGCCTGCGGAGCAGCCGCAGATTTTTCTTGTTGTCGTGGTAGTGCCTGCCGTCTATAAAGGAAACGGAGTTCACGACAAAGTGATTGTGCAGGCACTCGGTATTCAAGTGGGTGGCGACAATCACTTGGAACCTGTCGCCCCACATCTTCTCCGCCAGTTTCACGCCTACCTCGTGTGCCTGCTCTGGCGTGACCTCGCCCGCCTTGAAGCTCTGGAAGCCGTGGTAGCAGACAATCTCGCTCGTGTCGTTCCATTGGGCTTTGGCTATCATCATCTCGTCCCTTGCGGTAGTCGGGTCGCAGTTCACGCCGCTGACGAAAAACCTCTGCTCGGTCTTGTCCTTATTGGTGGCGTATTCCATGACATCCACCATCGCCTGTAAATCGCTTTCGCTGTACTTGGGGTTGGCGGTCTTTTCTGGGTTTTTGGCATAGTCGATTGGGTGGTCGAGCCTGCCTTTCACATCCCATATCTCGCAGACCGCCATCACGATGCCCTGCGGGGGAGCAGATATTTCTTTCGGATGTCGATTTGAAATTCGTGCCACTTCCTCGCTTCCTCACGCAGCTGCGGCGTATCCACAAAGCCGAGGGCGTTTGCTTTCGCCGCAAGCTGGTTGATGCGGTTGCCGATGGCGGACAGCTCCCGCATGATTTTGTAAAATTCGGGGTCGGGCTTCTCGCAGAGCCGATAGCCTTTCACCATCTCTCTTAGGAACGCTTCTCTGGAGCGTCCCGATTTCCGCACAAGCTCATGGAGCTGCTCGGCTTCGTCATCAGTCAAACGGAAAAGTATCTGTACCTTTCGGTTTCTCACTTTTCTTCACCTCCCTGTCGGAGAGCCTGTTAATCTGCAAGCAGCACATCAGCATGACGCCGCTCAGACTGCCGAGGGTCACGCCGATGATAAAGAACAGTAATTCGCTCATTCTTATAGCTCCTTTCTCTGGTTGCCGTATTGCCCACAGCAGGGCTGCATCCTTTGATGCCAGTCTTTTATGGGGTATTAGGGGGCATCCCCTAACAAGCGAATTTGGTTAGCCAAATTCAGTGCTTGGTAAGACATTACTTAGTCCCCGTCCTCATACATACATTCTCCGCACACGGGGCAGTAATAGGGACAGCCCGAACATTCCTCATGCTCCAGACACTCGTCCTCGATGTCCGTTTCTTCGTTTTTGTTCTTCAAAGGGTCGGTGATGTCGGCTTCGCCGCAGACAAAATCCGCATCGGAAAAGCTCACAAGGTCGGTGTCAAAAAGCACGGTCTTTAACTTCTCCCTTGCTTCTTCGGGGCTTTCCGCATAGACGGAAATGGTCTTTTCGTAGTGGGCGGTAAGGGTCACTTCATACTTTTTCAATCATTCTTTCCTCACTTTCGGTCTTGAATTTTACGGTGGTTTCTGTGCTGCAAGGGGATAAATCTCTCACACAATCAACGGGCATCCCTCCTTTCACGGTGGGAATTCTGCCTTGCAATCCCCAGATAGGACATTAAAAAATCGTTGACATCCTTGCCGACTGGCGGCGGGGCGTCAACGATTTTATAGTCTTTCTGCAACAGTTCTTTGAGGGCGGCGGTACATAACCTGCCCGTCCTGTCGTTATCCAGGTGCAGGATAACAGTCTTGATTTGCGGATTTTTTCGCAGGTAAGTGGACAGGGCAATGGGGATTTTGCTCTCAGAAAGTTCCTTTTTGGGCTGATATACGCCCGACAAAGAGAGCAGGTTTGCCGCCTTATAGTCCTTTCCCTCGCATTTGAGGTAGGTGGCGTAGGACAGCAAATCAATGGCGGCTTCAAATAAATGCACCTTGTCTGTCGGCTCTCTTGCAAGAAGTCGGAACGAATACCGCTTGTCGCTGCCCGATGCGTCCTGTCGGAAAGAGCTGCCGAGCGTACTCCTGAGAGCCGCATACTTTGGCTTTCCGCTTTCGTCCCTGCCCACAAAGACGGCGTTATGGTACGGTCTGCTCTCAAAGATAATGCCCTCTGTGATACAGTCCTGTATGAGCTGATAATCAATGCCACGCCCGAAAAGGTACTCTGTCACCTTATCGCAGTCTGCATTTTTCTCTGGCAGGAGCAGCACTTTCGGTTCGTCCTTTTTTACGGCAGGGGGCGGCGGCTTCCAGTCGCCCATGTCCCCCGTGAGGGTCTGCACGGCTTCCACAAAGCCAAGCTCCCGCACTTTCATCAGATAATCAAGGGCGGAATAGCCGCCGATGCCCCTTGACCACCAGTACCATTTGCCGTTGGAAATCTTCAAGCTGTCGTGTTCCCTTGTGCAGTAGACATTGCCTGCCACATGCTTTAGGTTGCTCGGCTCGTACCGTTGCAGGTAGGAGAGCAGGTCGATTTGCCGTGCCTGCTCAATCACGGCGGGGTCAAACTGAACATAGCCGTTACTTCCCATTCAAATAAAATCACCTCCAGAAATAGATTTAGCCGAGGGGCTTATCGTGAGATAAACCTCTCGGCTATGTAGATTCAACGTCCGTTATTTACTTTAATCTTATTTGCTTTTCAATCTTTTCTTCAACCTTTTCTTTTTTCAGCATGTCATAAGACTGCTTCAAATTGTCAATGGCTTTCTGTAATTCTTCCCGATGATGTTTTTCATCCACCGTTTTTTGTGCTTCTTCAATCGTTAGTCTGAAATCTTGCGATGCTTTATGCATATTCTTTAATAGAATTTGATATTGGTACATCTTAAACAATAGCTCTTGATAACGTAAAACATAATCTCCAAGAAGAATAGCAACTTTACCATTAAATATGTATTTGATTTTAGTGGAAGCATCTTTTACCATTTCCATTTTAACTAAGAATTCTTTATGATAAGGTTGCTCTAACGGATGGGCTATTACATCAGTGATTTTTTCTAAATAGGTATTGTTCGTCATCTGTGCAAAGATAAAGTCCATCGCAAGTACAGGCTCATCCTCTTTATTTATCAAAAGAATCTGATTGGTTTCATGTAGCTGCATCAGACCTTTTGCTATAAGATAATGCTCAATACGTTTATCAAATAAATGCTGCTTATTACTCAGCTTAATCTGCTGTTTCGTCTGTACTAAAGCAATAACAGCTACAACGGCAGTAATTACAGAAAACCAGAAATTCCAATCTATTAGCATATCAACATCAACCTCCTACAATTATTTGCCCAGAAGTTCTTTCGCAATTTTTAAATTTAAGAATTGCTCTTTTGCTTCTTTTGCCATATCAAATTTTTTGTCCCATGCTTCACGAATTTTTGATTTTGACAATACCTCCTCAAGCGAATAATCATCAAAATATTCAATGTGTTCAGAAGTATAATATTTTTTGCAGTAATGAGCATAAAGGGCAATTATAGCGGATTTGCATTCATCTGGTTCAATTTCAGTGTCATTCTTTTTAAGTATCCGCTCTAAGTCATAGGATAAATAGTGTAAGTCTGGCGGATAATCATAATACACAATTTCGCCCTCATACTCCATTGGAACAGGTTTTACATCAATGTTGTGTTCTTTTAATTTATACTCAAAATACGAAAACAAAATATCCGCATTAACACAAGTATCATTATACAAACTGACTTCCTCATATGTCGATAAGAGAGAGACTAACTTCTTTGTTTCATTTTTGCTCATATATCTCGTGCTATATTCTTTGGAAATCGCACATAGTGTATCGTAATTTTTTCTTGAATATCCATTAGCTAATAGTCTAATAATCGGATGGATAACAGCCATTTTAAGATTGTTCCTGTTCCCCTTTTGATAATATAGTGCCGAAATAATCAATGATATTATCCCAGAAAGCACAACTGTTATAAGTGTAAAGAAATTTGAATACCAATTTGAAACAAACCAATCTATAAAACGCATATATCTCACCTCGTCCTTTTTACTTGATATCTAAATCAGTAGCCTCAATTATACTATAGCTACATGATTTTTTCTACCCCTCGACTATGTAAAAGACGGCATCAGCTTCACGCCAACGCCGTCCCTTTTCTCGGTTAGTCCGTCATAAAATCCGTGCTTTTTTAAGATACCCTACGCTGTCATAGCAGCCACGGAAGTACACCGTCTGCATCTCCATGTCCGTGAGCTTATTCTTCAGCTCCATTACCTCAATGAGAGCCGCACATTCTTTCTCGGTCAGCTCGCTTTCCGCTTCGCTGTCAAATACGGCTAAAACCTTGGGATACTTCTCATAGATGCCCTCAATCTTTTCTTGCAGGGCTTTGTATTCCTCGTCCTCTTTCGACAGTCTGGCAACGACAGAGCTTAGATATTCGTTTAAGATATTGCCATGAACATCTACAAAAGTTTCAAATCTGAACGCATCAGACACCGCTATCACCTCCGACATTTTCTAATCTACACCTATTATACTGCCCAGATTTCAGCAATACAAATGTGCAAATGGGATTTAACGCTCCCTGTCCTGTGTTCTCTTTTCGGGCTGTTCTTCGGTCTGCTCTGGCTCGGTATCCATAACAGGTGTGTCTTTCTCGTCCAGATTCAGCTCAATATTGAGGGCGTTCAGCCTGTCGGTCTTTTCTTTCAGTTCATTTTCAAAGGCAAAGGGCTTTAATACCTCGCTCTTTGCATTGGCAAGCTGCTCCAAGGTTTCCGCCTTTCGGGTCTTGGCGGCTTCCAGTCTGGCAGGGATTTTTCCAATCTCGTTTTCAATACGGGTCAGATTTCCCAGAGCATCAGAGCCTAAATCAACCTTGTGCTTTGCCTTTCCGCATAGGTTAAGACAGTAATGGGTATTGAAGCTGTCGTAATAAACCTCCATCTTGAAACCTCGGTAGCTGCCGATTTCCACGGGATTTGACAGCGGATTTTCCTTGCAGACGGCAAGAAGCATCTCGCCTGCGTCCGCTTTTTCGGTATAGGTCACGCCCTTTAAGGTCATGGGGCAGAACTTATTCTCGCCCTGCGGCTTGTGCTGCTCAGCAAGGGCGGCGTCACTTTCATAGCCGACAATCCGTTCCTCATATTCCCTGATGGTCTGCGGAAAGTATTTCAGTATCCTGTCCTCAAGGTCGTAATGCTCGGAAAGGTAGCTCTGCTTCAAGACTTTCAGCTTCGCCACCTGCATATCCAAGTCCATTTTTTCCTTGAAACGCTCATCGCCCGTGGCAAGCATCTTCACCTCCGCAAAGGAAAGAGCCACCTCGTCCACATCCTCGGCGGAACGCACGGGGCTTTTGCTCGTCATTATCTGGGAGATAAATTTCTGCTTCGATTCCACAAGCTGATAGAGGTAGGCATCAAAGGTCTGCTCGGTCACATAGCGGTAAACCTCCACCTCTGGGAACAGATTGCCCTGTCTTTCAATCCTGCCTTGCCGCTGTTCCAAATCAGTCGGTCATTTTTTGCGGACAGTTCAATACATGCCTGTCTGTTTCGCTCCCT